>OBII01000128.1_pt1 | contig 33990 bp, 35 predicted proteins | sample 2433771 | NCBI WGS metagenome assembly OBII01 (sample SAMEA2452127, study PRJEB22498) | human gut metagenome | biome: human feces; feature: human gut; material: feces | place: Australia | collected 2012
ACCCTCTCAGGCCGGCTACGCATCGTTGCCTTGGTGGGCCATTACCTCACCAACTAGCTAATACGCCGCGGGCTCATCTCAAAGTGAAGCTTTAAAGGCTCCTTTTAATATAAAACAACGTATCGTTTTATATATCATCCGGCATTAGCAATCGTTTCCAATTGTTATTCCAGTCTCTGAGGTAGATAACCCACGTGTTACTCACCCTTTCGCCACTAAGCGGGAATCCAAATCCACTTTGTGCAAGCACTCCATTTCAATGGGCCGCTCCGTTCGACTTGCATGTCTTAGGCATGCCGCCAGCGTTCATCCTGAGCCAGGATCAAACTCTCCAAAAAAAAAGATTTTTTTAAGTTTGATTAATTTATAATTTTCCTAGCTACTCAAAATTGACGTTTTGCTCAGTTTTCAAAGATCATCATACAACTTTCTGAGTTGCATTAGTAATATATCAAATATAAGCTTCAAAGTCAATACTTTTTTCAAACTTTTTTAATTATTTTTTTCAAAACAATTTAACTTGATATATACTCGTCTTTTTTAATCGACGTTCTTTAATATATCATTTATAGTTCCTTAAGTCAATACTTTTTTGAACTTTTTTTAATTATTTTTTTCAAACAATTAAAGCGATATATCAATCGATTTTTTTGAAAATCGATGTTATCTAACATAACAGGTCAAGTCGTACAAGTCAATACTTTTTTAAAACTTTTTTAATTATTTTTTTCAAACAATTAAACCTGAATATTTACACGATTTTCTTTCACAACCGATGTCATTTAATATAACAAAGTAGAATTTAAAAGTCAACATATTTTTAATGTTTTTTTCAGACTTTTTTACCTTGAAATATACGCATTTCTCAGTTGCTTTACCAATTTATCAAAAAGTTTGACCAATGTCAACACTTTTTCACAAATTTATTAAATTATTTTTCATATAATACATTATATGAGCCAAATGCTAAAAAATTACTGGTTTTTTGCTTTTATTTCATCATATTGTTTATGATACCTTTCAATAAGTTCTTTTTGAAAAGGCCCAGTCTTTTCTCTTGCCATATCAATTAATCTAGACAATTCTTTCTTTAATACATAATCAATATCATCAGAATATTTCATTTTATTCTTGTGATAATTATATTCACCTCTGTCTAATATCTTAAATGATCCATCTGGGAATACCCTTAAATCTAAATCATAATCAATATATTTAATAGTTAGCCCCTCGATTACAAATGGTGAAGCGATATTACAATAATAATATATACCATCTTTTTTACATTGACCTATTACATTGAACCATGAATCTTTATAAAAGAACAAAATAGCTGGTTCTTTAGTTTTCCATGTTCTACCATCAGACTCAATAACCCTTGTTCTTTCATTACCAAATACAAGATAGTCATCACATTCTTCCAATAATACAGCTTCATCCCATGCACGATGAATACTACCATCATGTTTATAACTATGTATTATGAATCTTTCTCCTTTAAATATTTTTTTCATAAATTCCTCTTTTCATTAAGAATTATAACATAATATGTCAATTTGAACAAATAAAAAGGAAAGCTATAATTAATTATTAACTCTCCTTAATAATAAATATCTATCTTCATATTATTTCTTAGTAATCTTTTCAACCGCTTTTACCGCAATATCCTTACCAACACTACTATCAAATGCACGTAGAATTTCCAACGGAACAGCAAAAACTATTGTATTTGATTGATCAGATGAAATATCATTAATTGTAGATAAAGTTCTTAGATGTAATGCACCCGGTACATTAGCCATAGTTTGTGCAGCAAGTGCCAAATTCTTAGAAGCCTCTACTTCACCCTTAGCTTTTGTTATAACAGCTTCTTTCTCACGCTCCGCTTCAGCAACCCTTGCAATAACTCTTTGCATTTCTTCAGGTAATGATATATCCTTTAATTCAACATTTTCAACTTTTACTCCCCAAGGATCAGTAAGTTCATCTATAACTTGGCAAATATTTTGTGAAATTTTTTCCCTATCAACTAAAAGTTCATCAAGAGAAACAGACCCAACAACATTACGCATAGTAGTCTGAGCAAGTTGTCCTACTGCATAATAATAATTTTCAACTTCAAGAACTGCTTTTGAAGCATCAAAAATTTTATAATAAATAACTGCATTAATTTTTATTGACACATTATCCCTTGTAATAGCCTCTTGAGAAGGAACATCAACTGCCTTAGTTCTTATATCAACTTTTTTATAGCTTTGAAAAATTGGCATAACAAAATTCCAACCAGGTTCCATTATTGAATCAAACTTACCCTTAGTAAATTTAATTCCCCTTTCATATTGATCAATTTGCTTAATAGATGTTAAGCAAATAAAAATACCTATAAATAGAATAAAGAATATTAGTCCCATACAATACCTCCTTACTTAATATTTTAATTCCATACTTAATTCTTTTGGAAAAGGTAGTATCAAAACTGTATCACTATCAAAGTATGCCGCAGCATCACTACCAAATTGTAGACTTCCAGGTTTTACATTAGGATCACCCGCTAATGTAAAATATGGTTTATCTCTAGTTTCTCTATCAAGGGATACATAATAAATTATACCTTCTACTATATTATTAGAAACCACATCGTAGTTTTGTATATCTCCAAGTAGTATAGTAACATTTTTAATACCAGGATTTGATAAGTTTAAATCATCTACCTTTTTCTCAAATTCAGTTTCAATTCTAACACCATCATCAAGATATACATTTCTTCTTCCGCTAACAACCAAAACATCATTTTTAGCAGAAAGCGTTTTATGAAGAGTTAAGGCAAGTGCCGAAGAATTTCTAGAACCAGAGTTAGGATACTTTGCATCTGCAACATTCTCAATAATAACCGGATATGCCTCTTCACCACTTTCTCCGCCAATTCTTATTCCCAAAATATCATCATCAGGATTATCCTTAGCAGCCTGTTCATAAACCTCTCCTATTATTTTATCAATATCAGAAATATATACTTTAATGCCTAAATCATCTAAACTCTTTTGAACCTTATCAACAATAGTCGAAGAAGCAATTCTATCTGTTTTGCCAAGAACAACAGTAATTTTAGAAAAATCCATCTTATTAACTTCAATAAAATCAGGTTCTTCTTCAACTAAAGCCTCCTCCTTATTAGCATTATTAAAATCTATAACTTCTGACATATCAGTAGCTATAACAGGTTTTAAATCAAAGTCCTCATCTATTATATCAATATCATCTTCCGATTCCGCTTTAACTTTATCTGTATCTTCATTTATATCTATATTATTAGAATCAACTACGTTACTACTAGCATCAGTAACATTATCCTCTAATATACAAGAAACATTATCTTTTAAATATAATGATAATTCACCTAACTCAATTTTTTCATTAATTCCATTTTTAAATAAATATATGTAGATTCCATCATCACCACATTCAATATGATCAAGTTTATAATCATTATCTAAAAAACCATTAAAATCATTTACAGTTGTAACTTCACGCTTAATAGATGTTCCATCTTCATTATCTATTATAAATAAACATCTTTTACCATTTAAACCATTTATAGTTACATTCCCATTAGAAATATCTTCATTAGTAATAGGCTCAAATAGTTTTAAATCAGATAAATCATACATATAAACACCCCATCCCTATTATTCTTATTTTACTATAATCAATTATATAACAAATATTTTTACTAAGCAATATTATTTATAAAGACAATTTGTATTAAATGTAGAAATGATTATCTCTATTTCTCTCTTTTTACTTTTAATTTTATTTATAACACTATTTTTAAAGAAAACTCTTTTTGAAAACGAAATAGTTAGTGAGTACACTTCATAAAAAAGGTTAATTAATCTATCATAATCTCCACTATTTCCAGTTATATTATCAAACCAAAATCTAACACCATCTATTTCGCCTTTTAATCTAAGCTGTTTAAGAGTTGAAGAAAATGTTTTATTATCTAAAAGAGGTTTAGCAATAGTAGTTTCCAAATAATATGCATCAGACTTATAATCAATATTTTTTATCTCCCCGTTAATAGCTTGTAAAAGATTACTTACCTCTATATTTTCTATATTATAAGAAGACATATTACTAATAACATTAATAATATCAATAGTTTGTTTAGTATTAATAACTTCTTCTAACACAAAACTATCATCTTTATTAATAGGGTTCAAATTAGTATCATATTTTATAAAACTAATACCTGTCCTAAGAGTAATACATTCTTTATCAAAATTTATTTCATTAACCATTGAATTAAGCGCATGATTAAACTCATGAACTATACTATCTATAAATGTTATATACCTATCAACATCATTTTTTCTTATAACAATAAATTTATGTGAATAATATGAATCATCTTTATATAATTTTCTATCAAAATAAGCATTAACATTATTATCTAGAATATTATTTGATAAATATATCTTTGTCTTTCTAAAACATTCTAAAATAAGTCTTTCATTCTCAATTTCATAATTAATTATAAATGCAGGAACAACAACATATAAAAGATGCCTAATTGAATTAGGGTAATTCATATCATTAGAAATTTCATCTACAAAACTAATATATCTATTAAAATCAAAATTATTCATTACTATCCTCCTTTTTATCTTTAAAAGTTGCTGCAAGCAAAACAGATGAATTACCAAATTTATCATTAATTTCATCTAAAATTTTATTTACCATATTATCTTCTTGACAAGAAGCTTCAAAAAGTGATGCTTGTTCACAACATTTATCCGTAAAATTATTAAGTCTAATTCCTATATTTCTAATTTTAGTACCATCCCAAAACTCGTTCAACAGTTTTATAGCGTTTTCATATATATTATTTGTAGAATTTATAGGTATATTAAGCTTCATCTGTTTAGACATCTGTTTAAAATCAAATGTTTTCATAGTAATTGCGATAGTATTTGCATACATGTTCTGTAATCTTAGTCTCTTTCCAACATTTTGAGATTGTGTTAAAAGTGTTGCCTTAAGCCTTTCAATATCAGATACATCTTCTTCGAAAGTTTGAGAAACACTTATACATTTATATGCAGAAAAACTAGAAACAACCGGTGAGGTATCAATACCATTTGCATATTCCCACATAAATTGAGCTTGATTTTTAAAGTGCTTTCTTAAGAAACTTACATCACTATTAGCAAGTTCACCTATTGTATTTATTCCAAGACGCTTTAATTTCTCAGCAGTTTTTTTACCAACCATAAATAATTCCCCAACATCAAGTGGCCACATCTTTCTTTCTATTTCATTAAGATAAAGTGTATGTACCTTATTAGGCTTTTCAAAATCAGAAGCCATTTTAGCACATAATTTATTATTTCCTATTCCAACATTAACACTAAATCCATATTTATTATATATTTCATTTTTAATTTTATAAGCAAGTGAAACATAATCCTTATATAAATAGTTAGTATTTGTCAAATCAAGAAAACACTCATCAATAGAAAATATTTCTATATCAGGAGTAAGAGTAGAAAGAAAACTAAATAACTCATTAGATTTTTTCTTATAAAATTTAAAATCTGGTGGAAATATTAAGAGATTTTTACATTTTCCTCTGGCAGAATAAAGTGTTTCCGCAGTCTTAATTCCCATCTTTTTAGCAACCGGTGATTTAGCTAGTACAATTCCATGTCTTTTTGTCTCATCACCACCTATAACTGATGGTATATTTCTTATATCAGTTTCATAACCTTCCTCTAAAAGTTTTACTGCAGTCCAAGACAAAAAAGCATTATTAACATCAACATGAAAAATAATTCGTTCTTTGTCCATACTATCACCCATATAAATTATAGAACAAATTTTCGCATATTTCAACAAAAGAAAAGAAACATTCTATTTTACTAGAACATTCCCACTCATATCGCTTGGAATATCTAATCCCATTAAACTTAAAATTGTAGGTGCTATATCAGATAACTTGCCATCTTTTACTTCTAATCCTTCCCTGCATATTATAAATGGAACTTTATTAGTAGAATGGCTTGTAACTGGATTACCTTCACTGTCTAACATATATTCACAGTTTCCATGATCGGCAGTTATTATTAAAAGTCCATCTTTTTCAACTACCTTATTATATAATCTAAGAACACAATCATCTAAATATTCTAGTCCTTGAACAGTTGCCGGTATATTACCAGTATGCCCTAGCATATCACCATTTGCATAATTTAAAATCACAGCATCAAATACGTCTTTATCTAATTCATCCAGTAATTTTTCTGTAATAAGCGGAGCACTCATCTTAGGAGTCAAATCATATGTAGCTACTTTAGGAGAAGGAACAAGAATTCTTTTACATCTCTCTAAATCTCTTTCTATTCCTCCATCAAAGAAATATGTAACATGTGCATACTTTTCAGTTTCAGCAATTCTTAATTGCGTTTTAGAACTATTAGCTAATACAACTCCAAGAGGGGTATCTACTTTTTGATTAGTAAAAGCATTAGTACATATAACATCACTAGAAACTGGCATAAGAGTAAGTAAATCAATATTTATATATTCCCTATCAAACTCTTTAAAATCAGGATTACTCAAAGCATATAAAAGTTCCCTTAATCTATCAGGTCTAAAATTAAAATCAATTACTACATCGCCATCTTTTATTAACCCTTCTTCATCAATAATACATGGCTCTATAAATTCATCTGTTATTCCTCTATCATAACTATCTAATATTGCTTCTTTATAACTAGAATATTTATTACCTATTCCACATACCATCGCATTATATGCCTTAAGAACTCTATCCCATCTATTATCTCTATCCATACCATAGTATCTTCCACCAACAGTAGCTATCTTGCCAATTCCAATTTCTTCTAGCTTATCATTAACCCTGTTAAAAAAATCTAATCCCGATTTTTGTGGAGTATCTCTTCCATCACTAAGTCCATGAATATAAAGTTTTTCTATTCCAGAAGACTTAGCCATATCTAGAATTGCAAATAAATGTCCTAATAAAGAATGAACTCCAGCATCCGAGATAAGTCCAATAATATGAAGCGCACTTCCCTTGTGCTTAGCCAAAGAAATAATATTATTCAGATTAGTATTATTATAAAAACTTCTATCCTTAATAGAGGCATTAATAAATTGAGAAGGTTGATAAACAATCTTACCTGCCCCTATATTCATATGTCCTACTTCACTATTACCCATAGTTCCAGCAGGAAGTCCAACAGCTTCACCACTCGCATCAAGCTTAGAATGTGGATATTTCTTCCATAAAGAATCTAAAAATTTAGTATCAGCTTGATGTAATGCATTACCATAATCACTATCACTTAAACCAACACCATCTAAAATACATAAAACAACAGGTTTCTTCATTATATCATCTCCTAAAATAATTATAAGCAAAAGAAAAGATTTAAACAAGTTAAACCTTTAATTTTATATAATATCTTTTAAACAAAACAATGCATATGCAGGTATATACTTAACACCTTTTTTAAATGAGAAATTATCATCAGTTATCCTAATAGCTTCTTTAATATCAAATTTATTCATAAATAATGTTAAAGATTTAGCTTTAGACATATCTTTATTAACTATTTCAATTGGAATAACTCTACCGACCCTAGTTTGCACAACAAAGTTAACTTCAGCTTTTCCCTCAGATTGATAATAATATAGATTATATCCCTCATTCATAAGAGTAATCGCAATCATATTTTCAAGTATTGTATATCTTGCCTTATTTGAAGACAAAAACTTATTTTTATTTAGATACATTCTACTAAAAAGAAGACCAGTATCATTATAATACAATTTAAAGTTATCTACATCCTTACAAGAACTAAGTGGAGATTTTACAGTTGAAATCTTATTACTTCTATAAACAAATCCATTATTGTATAAAAAGTTTATAGATTTTTCATAATCCTTACTCCTACCACCAGTTTTAATTAATCCATATTGAAACTTCTTATTAGGCTTTTGAAGTTGAAAAGGAACACTATCTAATACTTCTATACTTCTAGTTATATCAATTAAATTATCCAAAGTACTTATTTCTTTTTTATATGCATCAATTATCTTATCATAAACAGAATTAAGCAATAACTTATTTCTCTGTTTTATGCTAAGTTCTACTGCCTCAGGCATTCCACCAGTCATTAAAAAATCATCAAAATATTCAAGCGCTAAAGAATGAAATGGCATTGGTTTATTATTTCTAAAGGAGGATTTAATAAAATCTATGAGTTGAGCATTATCAATCGCAGTCAAATATTCCTCAAAATCAAGACTCATCATCATTCTATATTGAAACTCTTCACATTTAAACTTTTTTATATTTTCTTTTAAAGAAGATATAAGAATAATATGATAATTATGTTTATTCCTACCAAAAACCTTTATACCAGATGCAATATCTGGATCAGTCAAATTATCAAAAATTATTAAGGTATCTCCTTCTAAAATAGATTCACCAGATAAAACGGATAAATGAGATATAATTCTATCAATAGTTCTTTCCCTTTTAAAAATTTTATATAATTCAATATTATTATCTGTATTAAAGTAAACCGTATTTTTATAATATTCTTCTCCAAACTTTAAAACAGAATATGTTTTCCCCACCTGTTTATTACCATAAATCATAAGTGGCCTTTTATTTGTATCGTTTTTCCATTTTAATAAATGTTCTTCAATCTTTCGTTTCATAAAATGACCTCCCAACTCATTATATTACACATACATTATATATTTTTCTTAAATTCATGTCAATTCTACGTAAATAAAAACTCTATAGCGATATCCCTAAGTAAACATCACTATAGAGTATTATTACATTACACCTTGATGGAACTCTAATCTAAGCTTATCAGCTACTGTGACAATAAATTCAGAATTAGTTGGTTTAGCCTTATCAATATCAACACTATGACCAAATATTTCTTCCATCAAATCCCAATTTCCTCTATTCCAACTGACTTCAATTGCATGTCTAATAGCACGCTCTACCCTGGAAACAGTTGTTTCAAATTTAGCAGCGATATCAGGATATAACTCCTTTGTAATACCACCAATCACATCAGGATTTTCATATATTATAGTTATACCTTCTCTAATATATTGGTAACCCTTTATATGAGAAGGAACTCCTAATTCATGCAGAATCTTTGTTATAGATATCTGCAAATTATTTTTATACACATCAATTGATTTGTTAGAATAATTATTCTCCCCCATACATTCAAGAATTCTTTTTTCTAACTCAGATAATTCAAAAGGTTTTAATATAAAATATACTATACCTAACTCAGATACTTTTCTAATCATATCTTGAGTATTATAAGATGTTAATACTATTACCTTCTTGTCTATTCCAAGTTGCTTCATTTCCTCGAGGATACTAACACCATCCTTATGAGGCATAATTAAATCCAAAATTACTACGTCGTAATCATCTTGATTGTCCTTAATTAACTTCATACCCTCTACTCCATCATAGGCTTCTAAAGATATATCAATATTTTCATGATTACTAAAATACTCCTTAACCATCTTGACAAGTTCAACGTTGTCATCAATCATAAGTACTTTAATATTTTTCATTATTTTATCCTTTCTTACTACCATGTATCGTTATTATACAACAAAAATCTCTCAGTTAAAAGAGAGATTTTTATCTTATTTTGTAAAGTTTTGTCGTTTTATGAAATTTTATCTAATATTTGATTAAATACATCCACTTTTGCACTAGCACCACCTATTAAAAAGCCATCTAAACTATCTATTTTGTTTAATTCATCAATATTAGATAAATTAATACTGCCACCATATAAAAGTGATGGTCTAACACCATAAGTTACCTCAAAATAGTTTTTAATATATGATGCGATTTTATCAACATAATTACAATCAATATAAATATCAGGATTGTTAATTACCCAAACAGGTTCATATGCAAAAATAATTTTATCCACATATTCAGCAGGTATTTCACTAAGCATAGAATTTATTTCCACAGTTAATGTGGATAAAGTATCATTAAGACTTGCTTTAGATAATTCACCAAAACAAACTATTGGAGTAATGGAAGAAGAAATTAAAGATTTAATCTTAGAATTTACAATTTCATTAGATTCATTTTGTTTAATTCTATTATCACTATGTCCTACTATAGTGTATTTAACTCCCATACTTATAAGTTGATCTATACTAGCACCACCCGTAAAAGGAATAGTATTTGATACATATTGTGACCCCAAATAATACTTATCACTTTTAAATAAATGTAGAAACATATCACTAGGGCATATTATTAAATTATTATTCTTACAAGGAATTAGCTTACTAGTGTATTCTAAAACCTCATCCAAAGTTAAATAGTTTTTATGATTTGCTACTATATATTTCATATTATTTTTTCACTTTCTCTATTATATCAGAAATAAGTCCGAAAGGTCCCTTCTTACTTTCGATTGCATGTTTATATACATCAAGTACAGATTCAGCATAGTGTTTAGAACTATGTAAATCAGCATTTAATCTAGCTTGTCTTGCCATATTATTAAGAGACTTTTTATCATTATATAAATTAAATATTATATTTTTGTAGTCTCTTTTATTTTTAAATATTTTACCATTTAAACCATCTACAACAGTAAGTCTAAAACTCTCATCATCAATACATACAGGAACTACTCCAGCGGCCATTGCTTCTATAACAGTTAAACCTTGCGTTTCCGTAGTAGAAGCAGTCACAAATATATCCGCAAGCTGATAATATATAGGAACCTTCTCCCAAGGAACCATTCCGGTAAATATTACATTATTTAATAATTTTAGTTTCTTAGCATGATTATAAAAGTCTTCTCTTTCAGGCCCATCACCAATTATAACAAGTTTAGCATTAGGAATTTTTGTTATTAAATCCTTTTGTGCTTCAATTAAAAAATCAACATTCTTTTCTTTTCCCAATCTTCCAACAAATAGTAATACAAAGTCATTATCATTTAAACCAAGTTGCTTTCTTACTTCAACAACACTATCTTTCTTGATTTTTTCTTTATAAAATCTCTCTATTTCTATGCCAGTAGGAATAATATAAATATTTTTATCCAGTCTATATTTATCTTTAAATAAATCCCATGTCTTTTTAGTAGGAACAATCAACTCATTTGCGGTAGTATCACAATAAAACAATGTAAGATATTCAACTAATTTTTTACTAGATTTATTGAAATATCCATGTGTAATATAATGAACATAATCCTCATACATAGTATGGTATGTATGTACCAAAGGAATATTAAGCTGTTTAGAAATAAGTCTAGCAAAAGTTCCAACACCAAACTCAGTATGAGAATGTATTACATCAAGCTTCCATTTCTTAATTTTATTAACAACTCTAATAGGATATATACCAGACAAGCGATAATCATATATACCAACAGGTAAACCAGGCAATTTTATAGTTTTACCATTATCTTCATAAACAAATTTCATATTATCAGGATTAACAGTAACTAAAAATACTTGATGACCTTTTTTCTCTAATGCTTTTTTAAGCATACAAACGCTAGTTGCGACTCCATTTATATTTGGAGGATATGTATCAGTAAATAAACCAATTCTCATATTAATTTTCATCTCCCCTATAAAAGCTAAACATTACTCCACCTATTATCATACCTAAATAATATGTAATAAATCTCCACATTAATAACATTGCAGATAAAGTAGAACCAGTATTAACATTTCCAAAGAATTTTAAAAATCCGTACTCAATTCCACCCGTACCACCAGGAATTGGCACAAAAGAACCAATTACCAAAGTATATGCAGATGAAACAATTACATTTAATACACTCATATTAGTTGTATCCCTCATTCCAAGTATTATAAAAAAAGGAATTATATAATAAGAGGTTAGCGCTAAAATATTCAATATTGTACCTTTTAAAAATAAAGACTTGTTTCTCATAAAAAGGTCAGCACTCTCTTGAAACTCTAAAAGCCTATTATTCCATTTTTCTCTAACCTCATTAGGGTTTTTAATAAACTTAATCTTTGATAGAATCTTAAAACATAAATCAAATATTTTTTTACTAGTTTTTTTAGAAAAACACAAAATAACCACCATTAAGCAAACCAAAGTATTTATAAGAAATCCTAGAAAAACTAATCTTCTTAAAAGTGGTACTGATTCAAAAAAGCCAAATCTGTAATTAGCAATCACCGCAAAAATTCCATATAAGACAAGTGCAACCTGATACATCATAAAATCTTGCATAACAATATTAGTAGATTTAGCTAAACTAATATTTGATTTTTTAAGCATATAAATTTGCATAGGTTGTCCACCAGTAGAAAATGGTGTAATTCCATTAAAAAACTGGGTTATAACAATCTGTTTAAAAATATTAAAACCCTTTATACTTTTAGAATAGTGCCTAGCAACAATGTACATTGCAATAGATTTAAATATCCAATAAAGAAATATAAAAATAACTGCAAGCAACAAATATCCTAATTTCATACTAAGTAACAATCCCATAATTTGTGAAAAATTATCTTTAAGAACTAAATACAAAACAAGAAGCGTTACCAAAAGCAATATAAAAGAATGCTTTTTTAAATTTTTCATAATACCATCATCCTTATTTTTCACTTATTATATCAATACCGGGTAATTTACCACCAGATATATATATAAGTGTAGCTCCGCCACCAGTAGAAGCATAAGTAACTTTATCTTTATAGCCAAAAGTTTTACTAGCTGCCACTGTATCTCCACCACCTAATATCACAGTAGCAGGAAGTTGTGAAATATATTTTAAGATTTCTCTTGTACCATCTGCGTAATTTTTATATTCAGAATAACCTAATGTACCATTCCAAAATATAGTTTTAGAAGAAGAAAGCTCATTCTTAAAAAGTTCAATTGAATGTGGTCCAATATCAAGCCCCATTTCATTATCATTAAAATCAGTAATATCAATTATCCTATTATTAGAAGTATCTGAAAATTCCAAAGTTGCTTTAGTATCAACAGGAAGTACAATTTTCTTAGAATACTTATCTAGCATATCCTTAGCAAATAAAATATTTTCTGTATCAACTAATGAAGTCCCAACATTATATCCCAAAGCTTTTAAAAAAGTAAAAGCCATTCCTCCACCAATTAATATCTTATCGGCATGAGTAACTAAAGAAGAAACAATTTCGATCTTATCACTTATTTTAGCTCCACCAAGTATAACATAGTAAGGTCTTTCAGGAGTCTTTAAAACATCAAGTGAAGATAACTCTTTTTCTATTAAAAAACCAATACCACTCGGTAAATTACTTGCAATACCAACATTAGAAGCATGTGCTCTATGAGAAGTACCAAATGCATCATTTATAAATATATCACCCAGAGATGCCCAGTACTTACCAAGTTCAGGATTATTACCACTCTCAGCTTTATTGTTTAAATCCTCAAATCTAGTATTTTCAACAAGTAATACATCTCCATAATTCATATTGGAAATAGCATCTTCTAACTCTCTACCTCTAGTAACTGGGACAAATATAACATCACAGTTTAAAAGTTCAGAAAGTCTCACAGAAACCACTCTTAAACTCTTATTTCCTTTATCTTCCTCTGTCTTGACTTTCCCAAGATGTGAAAACAATATGACCTTTGCACCCTTAGATCTAGCATATTCAATGGTTGGTAGAGATTCAACTATTCTATTATCATCAGTAATAATTCCATTCTTAATAGGAACATTAAAATCACATCTAATTAATACACGTTTTTTATTTAAATCAAAATCTCTAATTGTCTTTTTCATAAAGCCTCCATATATTTATAGTATACCATACATCTAAAATAAAAAAAATATAGTTTGACATTAGTATTGAATAGAAAAGTTAAATATGATAAAATTTTCTTAGAATAAAGGAGGCAAATATGAAATTAAAAAAGATAATGCCAATAATTGTTTTAGTATTAACAATAATGATTACTGGTTGTGGTAGAGAAAAAGTAGATTACAATCAAACTTCTACTGATATTAATAGAATAAATTTATTTGATGTAGAACTTGAAAAGCAAAAAATTGATTTTAACAAAATAAAATTAGAGGGAACTGATAAAAGTTCAGGAGAAATCTATTATTACTATTTAAAAGATGATGAAGTATTTATTGTTCATTTATTTGACCCTTCACAAGAAGAATACAAAGAAATTGAAAAACAAGGATACATAACAAGTAAAGGCGGAATAAAAACAAATACAGATGTAATTTGTAACAACGGATTAGTTCTTGAACAAGAATCAAATGTTGAATCATTTGCTAAAATAATTGAAATATTTAAAAGTGTTAAATAAGTACAAAAAAAATTCACAATTGTGAATTTTTTTATTGCATTAATTTTTTAGCGGTTCTAACCATTTGAGATGAATAGCTCATTTCATTATCATACCATGCAACCACTTTAACAAGCTCCCTACCATCTACAGATAATACATTAGTAAGTAGTCCATCAACTACTCCACCATGTGTAGATCCAATTATATCGCTAGAAACAATAGGATCCATTGTAAATCCAAGAGTCTCATTAGCATTATTTTTTAATGCATCATTTATATCACTTACAGTAACATTCTTTCTAAGCTCTAAAGTAAGATCTATAACCGAACCAGTTGGAACAGGAACTCTCATTGCAGAACCATCTAATCTACCCTTTAGTTCTGGAATAACTAACCCAATTGCACTAGCAGCACCAGTTGATGCAGGAATTATATTAGCCGCTGCCGCTCTACCACGTCTTGCTTTTATTCCTTTTTTATGTGCAACATCTAATATAACTTGATCATTAGTATAAGCATGTACAGTAGTCATATATCCCTTTTCAATACCAAATTCATCATTAATAACTTTAAGAACAGGTGCTAAACAATTTGTAGTACAAGAAGCTGCCGAAATTACTTCTTCTTCACCTGTTAAAATATCATCATTAACATTATAAACAATTGTTTTCAAATCCCCTTTAGCAGGCGCAGATATTATAACTTTTTTAGCACCCGCTTTTATATGTAAGGATGCTTTATCTTTATCAGTAAATTTACCACTACATTCAAATACAACATCCACTCCAAGCTCACCCCAAGGCAATACAGAAGGATCCATAGATGAATATACAGGAATCTTTTTACCATCAACAACAATATTGTTATCAACAAAACTAATTCCATCAACATTATAATTTCTGTGATTAGTATCGTATTTAAGCAAATAAGCAAGTTGTTCAGCATCAGTCAAATCATTAATCGCAACAATATCAAATTCTGGATCATTTGCCATTATTCTAAAAACCAACCTACCAATTCTACCAAATCCATTTATAGCTACTTTTATCATTAATTCACTCTCCTATCTTCAATATAATTATACATATTAAAAAAAGTATTGTCTATAAATTCAACAATACTTTACATTTATTTTAATTATTGCCTAAAGCAACCTCCACCAATAAACTCTCTTAAAATTGAATCTTTTGGTATATCATCTGAAGGTATAGGCAAAAACATCTTAAGCATATTAATAAGTCTTTTTGCTTCTTCATAATATGGACTATCCATATCAACAGAATATAAAAGAGGTTCTACATAAGTTTTTAAAACACCAATTTCATATATTAATGACGAATTAAATATAACATCTGCCTCATCCTGAAATGGAAAAATATTTTTTTCTTCACCAAGTCTAACACTAGCCCATTTTTTAAGACTATAATTAACATCATTACCACGATGACGATTATCACGAATAATTCTTCTAAGTAATCTATTATCAGATGTAGATATTCTATTTTGATCATCCAAGTTTAAACATGTAAGTGGAGAAATGTATATTTTATATTTTTTCTTTCTAGAAATATCACTCAAAATTTTCGGATTTAATGCATGAATACCCTCTATAATAAGAACATCCTTTTTATCTAACTTAATAACATCTCCTGCATTATATCTAGGTTTACCAGATACGAAATCATATATTGGAGTCGCAACCTCATTTCCATTTATAATATCCGCTATTTGTTTATCAAAAAGTTTTAAATCTAGTGCCCCCAAGCACTCAAAATCATAATTGCCATTTTTATCCTTTGGTGTATCTTCTCTAGCAACAAAGTAATTATCCATAGAAATTGTTTTAGGATTCATACCAAAACTTCTAAGATACATACAAAGTTTATTACAAGTAGTAGTCTTCCCAGAAGAAGATGGACCTGCCATTAAAACAACCTTAATTTTATCTTTATTATCATAAATATTACGTGCTATATTTAAAAGATTATTGCTTTGAACAGTCTCAGAAATTCTAATTAAATCTCCTATATTACCAGAAGAAACATAATTATTTAATGCTGGTACTAATTCTATATTCATAATAGATGCCCATTCATGATATTCATTAAACACATCAAACAACATTGAATGATGTTGATAAGGCTTTATAGAATCTTCCATATACACAGTTTGATATAGAAGAACAAATCCATTTTCATTAATATAAGCTAAATCAAATCTATCTAATGGAGATGTATTAATTGGCATAAGACTAAAAAAGAAATTATACATATTACCAAGTTTATATAATGTAATAAATGTATTAGTATTATATTTTAGTAAATTTACCTTTGACTTATCTCCAACACTTTCAAAATATTCAATAGCATCTATTCTATTAACGTTCATTTTCTCTATAGGTAAATTAAGTTTAGCAACCTCAAGCATTTCATTTTTAAGTAAATTAACTTGATCCTTTGTAATTTTATGACTTGATGAGATATAAATACCTTTATCTAATGAATGTTTAAAAACAAGTTTATTCCCTCTTAAAATCTTTTTAGCAGCATATGCAAGAAGATACAATAATCCATTTACATAAGATCTATTTGCCTCTTTATCTTTAATAGTTAAAAGCTCTATAGAAGCATCTTTATTAATAGGACTAGATAATTCCTTATATTGATTATTAACCTTTGCAAGTATTATAGGTAAATCATATTCCTCTTGAAACTGTTGAGCAATCTCATATAAAGAAGTTCCTTTAGATACATTAATTTTTTTATTATTAATTGTAACAGTAACATTTTCTATCATTATATCCCTCTATTCTCTATATTATCTTAACATAAATTTTCATTTTATACATCATTTATATGTATATTTTTTAACTTTTAACACTATTATAAATATAGGTGAAGAATATGGGATTAATTCCAATGATAGTAGATAAAGAAACAAACGGTGAAAGAAGTTATGATATTTTTTCAAGATTATTAAAAGACAGAATCATACTTCTAAGTGGTGAAATAGATGATGAGTGTGCGAATTCAGTAATAGCACAATTATTATATCTAGACTCATTAAATAATGAAGAAATAAGTTTATATATTAATTCCCCAGGTGGATCAGTAACATCAGGAATGGCAATATATGATACAATGAATTTTGTAAAAAGTGATGTATCAACCATTTGCCTAGGTATGGCAGCATCAATGGGAGCATTCTTACTTTCAAGCGGAAGAAAAGGGAAAAGATATGCACTTCCAAATAGTGAAATAATGATACACCAACCATTAGGAGGAGCAAAAGGTCAAGCAACTGAGATAAAAATAGCAGCTGAGCAAATTTTAAAAACCAAAGAAAAATTAAACAAAATATTATCAGAAAATACTGGCCAAGATTTTAAAAAAGTAGAGCAAGATACAGAAAGAGATCATTTTTTAGATGCCAATGAAGCCCTAGATTATGGTTTAATTGATAAAATAATTACACAAAAAAAAGAAAGCTAAATGCTTTCATTTTTAATATACTATTTTTGAACAAATCCAAATACTATAGAATCAGTAAATGTTTGTGCTGCTTCTGGTAAATCAGTTACAGTATCCTTAAGAGTATATCTTACAACAACATCAGTACTTGATCCAGTAGCATTACCCTTAGCTAATGCTATAGCTGGAGAAGTTACGTTATGTGATTTATCAGCTGCTATACTTTCACCACCAATAGTTATTGTTTTAGTAACATATTCATTTTCAGCATTGAAAGAAGAAGTGTAAGTATTTAATTTAGCATCGATTGACCCAAAGTTAGTAATTGTTCCTTTGTATTCAACATAGTCACGAGGAGCTGTTAATGTAAATGAAACAGTAGCAGTAGTTTTAGCAGTATCTAAATACTTAACTCCACCAGCAGTTGCTTCAGGAGTAGTATCAGCAGCATTTCCACCTTTTTCATTTAAAGCGAAAGTAGCATAATGAATATCCCATGCAGTTTTTCCAGAAACAGTACCTGTAGCTTTGATATTAATATTTTGTGATAATGCAGCGAAACCTACACCCATGAATATTAATGTTAAACATAATGCAATAATTACAACATTCTTAGTTTTCTTTTCTCCCATCTTTTTCACCTCCTATATAAAAGTTATGAGAGATTTTTTATCGTCCTCATACTATAACAAGTATATAATGAGATTTTTTTAAAGTCAATAATTTTAAATTTTTTTTTATTACTTGTCATTACTACGAAGTCTAGAAGCTATCTCTTTAATTTTTCTAAATCTATGGTTTAAGCCTGATTTAGTAATGTTTTTGCCTGTTTCCATACTCATTATTTCACTAAGTTCAAGTAAAGAAGATTCGGGATATTTACACCTGTAATTAGCAGCCTCTAATAATTTTTCGTCTAAAAATTCTTCTCCCAATTTTTCTACAATAAGATTTATATCTTTGATTTGTTCGTTACTTGACATTAAAATCTTATCAGTATTAGCTTGTTCACAATTATTTAATCTATTCGTAATATTCTTTTGTTCTTTTAAAGCTCTAATATTTTCATAATACATAACACCTTGTGAAGCACCAATAAGTTTTAAAAAATCACTTATATCATCAGAATCTTTAATATAAACCATATATTTCTTCTCACGCATTAATATTTTAGCATTCAATTCAAATTCATTAAGAAGTCTTTGAATAAAAACTGCTTCAAACTTATTATCATATAAAAATTCCAAGTGATACTGAGAAGTCTTAGGATCATTTATACTTCCTCTTGCATAGAAAGAACCTCTTATATATGCTTTTATCTCATCTAAAGAACCTACTATATACTCTGAAACAGTCTCTAAATAATTTCCATTTTGATCAATAATTGATAAGTCTTCTAAAATCATTTGCTTTTTCTCTTTTATATAAACATAATAAATATTTTTCTTTGTAAAAAGTTGATTTGATCTATTTTCTATTTCACAATTTACATTATATAAATCCTTAATAAAAGAAAACATTCTCTTAGCAATCTTAATGTTCTCTGTATAAAGTTCTATATAATCATCAAAAATTTTACCATTTGATCTAATAAACGCAGATAATTCTGCGATTTTTTCAGATTGAGTCAAATTTAGCATAGATGTTTCATTTTTTATTTCTGAAGTAAATGACATAGCCCCCACTCCCCATTATAAATATCTATATAATAAATATATCATTATAGCAATAACTAAAATACAAATAAATATTATAGGATAAAACATGGAACTAACAAATGCAGCATCAGTTTTATTATCATTAACCGCCATTGCTCTTCCTATTGGTGTAGAAAAAGAAAGCACATTAGCATGTGAATTACCTTTTCCCCCATTTTTATTTATATTAGCTATATAATTATTTAAATAGTCATATTTTCCCTCAACAATTCCATCATAATATTCCTTGTACTCAGGAATTGTACTAGCTATAAGATGATAGTTATCCTTTATAAAACTTGGATTAGCTCTAGAAATTTTTGAATAGTCATAAAATGAATTAGTACCTGTTTGTAATGAAACATATATACCTAAAGATAAATATGCTAAATCTCTTATATTTTCTTGTTTTTTTTCATCACTAGATGCTTTTATAATATTAGAAAACATAGGATATAATTCATCATAACCATCTTCACTACTTAAATATATTGAATCAAAATCAAGATTTTGAACATAGTAACCTCTCTTATGCCACTCAAAAAGTTGTTTATCTAAAAGGTATAATTTACTTACAATTTCTGTAGAATCCTTTTCACTATTTAAATAATTAACAAATGACATAGTCTTTCTATTTTCCATACTATCACCATTATAATTATATCATTTAAAAAGCATTAATCAATAAGATTTATGATTTTCCTTCTAAGAGTCTTTTTAATACTTCTAAGATAATTATCAACATCTTTATATCTAAGATCTAAAAGATTAGCAATTGCAGCATTAGAAAACCCATTAAGTTTTAGTTCATATACAGGCATATACTCATCTTTCAATTCATATTTTAAATCTAAAATATATTTTTCCATTTCTATACTTTCAAATTGAAGTTCAACAGAATCATCATGAGAATACAAGGTATCTTCTACAAGAAAACCATTTTTAGAAATTGGTGTGTCAAAAGAAACTGCAGATGACAAAATCATATTTTTACCTCTAAGCATTTTAGCAACATAACCATTCATTTCACGACTAATACAAAGTTTAGCAAGTGTATAAAACAAACTTCCAGATTTACCATTAAAACTTTTAATAGCGTTATTAAGTCCATACATTCCTTCTTGAAACAAATCATCATATTCAACTAATGCACTTTTATAGTTTTCACAAAGTGTTTTAGCCATCCTATGAATTAAAGGTTTATATTTAGCATAAATCGAGTTATAAACTTCCTCATTATTTTCACCAACTAAATACAACAATTCATAATCATTAACACCCTTATATCTCATAGCATCACCTTATTTTTTTGAACGAATCACCTCATAAATCATAATTCCTGCGGCAACAGATGCGTTCAAACTATTTATTTTTCCATACATAGGGATCTTTGCAATAAAATCACAAGCATCATGAACACTCTTACTAATTCCATTTCCCTCATTTCCAATAACTAAGGCAATCTTTCCAGAATAATCAATTTCTCTATAATCAGTACTGTTATCCATATCAGTACCAACTATCCAAAAATTTTCTTTTTTTAATTTATTTATTACTTGTAAAAGATTAGTAACCATAGCAATCTTCATATTCTCTAATGCTCCAGCACTAGTTTTCATAACAGTTGCATTAACAGAAACACTTCTATCTTTAGGAATAATTATACCATTTACTCCTGCAGCCTCACATGTTCTAATAATAGCGCCTAAATTATGAGGGTCTTCTAAATGATCTAGTATAACAACAAAACTATCAGGATCACTTATCATTTCTTCTACTTCTGAATATGCAAAATCACCTATGTCAAGTATTATACCTTGGTGTGAAAATTTTGCAAATTTAGAAAAATCATTTTTATCCATGATTTCAGGTTTTAATTTACGCTTTTCTATTAATGAAAGTATCTCTTTATCAGAAAAATCTTTCTGAATTATTATTTTCTTAATTTTTTCATCTTTTTTTAAAATTTCTTTTGCGACATTTCTTCCATACACTAACATACTAATCCTCCAAGTTTAATATAATATTCATAATATAATCAATTCTATCTATTTTATTTTCTAAATAAAGGTATCCAATCAATGCTTCCAACGCAGTTGCATGTTTATAAGTTAAGATATCACAATTTTTAGGATGTTTACCACTTCTATAATTTCTAGCTCTTCTAACAACATCATTTTCTTGGACAGATAAAATGTTTTTATCCACAAGTTCTGTTAAAAACTTAGCTTGTGCTTTGGCACTTACATAATTAATAGATTCTTTTTGAAGATCATTAACATTAGAAATACCTTTTTTTATTAAGTATTCTCTAATATATCTTTCATAAATAGTATCACCCATATATGCTAAAACCAAAACATTAATTTCTTTAGTACTCATTATATATATCTCCTAGCATCAAATATTGTTTTAATTTTTATTCCTTTAGCTTCTTCCATTTTCTCTTTAATTTGTTCATAATAAGAAACAAAGTCACTAGAAGGTTCAATTTCAGATAAATCAGGTATATATAAAGATGGATTATAAATATCATCAGTAGAAAAAAGATATTTCCTAATAGTCGCATTAACTAATCTAAAATTCTTATTCCAAACTTCATCTTTTGAAGAAACAGAATCAAAGCACCATTCAACTGGATCAGTTATCTCTAACATACCTTTATCATAATTATACATTATATTTCCCTCATGTGAATCAAGAATTCTTATTCTTTCCATAGAAATATTATGAACATTGTCTAAAAGTGTAGAAGCACTCTTAACAAACTCTGAATAATTTAAACCATTAAATGTTTCTAAAGTTTCACCATTTATAAAATCAGTAATATAACCTCTAAACTTATTATTAACAATAACTAATTTATTAGGTAAATTAGCTCCTTCGAATCTTAAATTTGTAAATTTGTTAAGTCTATACATATCATATTCATCCATAGAATAATTAAAGTATTTTAAACACTCAGAAGCATTAAGTCTATAAACCTTAGAAGTAGTACCCATATCACCGTTTTTTACAAGACTAAGTTTTTTTATATCTGATTTACTCATTTTAACAAGATTTAAATCTTCCATAAACCATACCCCCAAAACATTCAGAAGTATTTTAACAGATTTTTATAATTTTGTAAATTAAAAGAGACTAATTATCTCTATCACTAAACATAACAATTAGTCTCAATATTTGTAGTATCGTTGTTAAAACAGATGCAACATAAGTATAGGCAGCTGCTCTTAACATTTTATCACTAGAATTTATTTCATTATTATTTAAAAGATTATACTTTGCAAGTTCATCCTTTGCTCTAGAAGATGCGTTGAATTCAACTGGTAATGTTACTATTTGAAACAATAATATAACTATTTCAAGACCAATACCAAACCAAATCAAATCCATTAATCCAAATATAGCACCAACTAATATTGCAATATATCCACCATAAGATGAAAATCTAACAAGTGGAAACATCATAGATCTAAATCTCATGAAAGAATAGCCTTCTTTATCTTGAATTGCATGTCCAACTTCATGAGCCGCAACAGAAGAACTAGCTATAGTCTTTCCATGAAATATATCAGTAGATAATCTAATAACTTTTCTACCAGGATCATAGTGATCTGTTAAATTACCTCTAACCTCTGTAACATAAATATCTTTTAATCCATTCTCATCAAGTATTTTTCTAGCAACATCAAATCCAGTCAAGCCTTTACTATTTTCTATATTTTTGTATTTTTTATATGATACATTAACATATATTTGTGCTGCTAAACTTATTATAAAACCTATTATTAATAAAAATTCACCTATTAAATAATTATCCATATTCCTCCTAATTACATAATTTCATATGTAGTTCCTTCCCTAGTATCAATAAGTTTAACTCCTTTTTGAAGTAGCTCATCTCTTATTTCATCAGCTTTGGCATAATTCTTATTCTTTTTTGCTTCATTTCTTTCTTCTATTTTTTTATTAATCATTTCTTCAATCTCAGAACTAACCTCTTTTTCTTCCTCAATAAGTCCCAAAGAAAGAACTTTATCAAAATCATTAACTAAATATAATTTAGTAAAATCAGTTAATTCATCATCTTTTAAAACATCATATAACACAGTTAACATAGAAGAAGTATTTAAATCATTAGATATAGCATCCTTAAATCTATTTTGATAATAATCTAACTTCTCCTCATGTAAATCAGGTGTGTTATCAAGAGCTTTAATTCTATTTTTTAGTTTTTGATAAGCAGTTTGTGCACCATCTAGTGCTTCCCATGTAAATATTAATTGATTACGATAGTGACTATTTAAACAGAAGAATCTGTATGCAAGTGGTGAGTAGCCTTTCTCTTCAAGTAGCGAAACAGTTAAAAATTCTCCCTTTGATTTACTCATTTTGCCATCTTTATCATTTAAATGTTCTCCATGTAGCCAATAATTACACCACTTATGTCCAAAATATGCTTCACTTTGTGCAATTTCATTAGTATGATGCGGAAAAATATTATCAACTCCACCACAATGGATATCTAAGTATTCTCCTAAGTACTCTGCAGATATTCCAGAACATTCTATATGCCATCCTGGATATCCGACACCCCAAGGTGAATCCCATTTCATATCTTGATTAGCAAACTTAGAAACGGTAAACCAAAGGCCAAAATCACCAGGATTTCTTTTTGATTTATCCTCTTCAACAGTTTCTCTAACTCCAACCCTTAAATCTTCAGGATTTTTCCCAGACAATTTATAATAATCAGTTGCCTTAGTAATATCAAAATATACATTACCAGAAGAAATATATGCATATCCATCCTCTAACATTTTAGATATCATTTCTATATATTTTGGAATATGAGCGCTTGCTTTTTCCACAATAGCTGGTTTATTAATGTTTAATTTAGAAATATCATCAAAAAATGCTTTAGTATAGAAATCAGCTATCTCATAAACAGTTTTTCCTTCTCTTAATGCACCTTTCTCCATTTTATCTTCACCAGTATCACTATCACTAGTCATATGACCAACATCAGTAATATTCATAACTCTAATAACATTATATCCCATATATTCAAGACTTTTTTCTAGAACATCTTCAAATATATATGTTCTTAAATTACCAATATGAGCATAATTATAAACAGTTGGTCCACAAGTATACATCCTAACAATACCTTCCTCATTAGGAGTAAAAACTTCTATTTTTTTTGTTAGTGTGTTATACAATTTCATAAACATCATTCCTTACATTAATATTTTATTTTAAAAGCTAATATTTATTATGATTATTACTACATAATCCCCACTTACCGGTATTATAACATGTTTTTAAAAAATAGTTAATATAAGACCTCCATTTAAAGTCAAAAATTTAAATATAATAAAAAAAATAGTCAAAAATAATTCAACAATTTTTATTTTTTCATAATTTATAATAGAGGAGGTAAAAATGAATAACGAAATAGAAAAATTAATGCTTATGAAAAAGCTTTGTTATAGAAATTGTTACATAGTAGGTCCTACAGGGCCTACTGGGCCAAGTGGCGGAGCAACCGGACCTACTGGTCCTACTGGCCCTCAAGGTATTCAAGGTGAAATAGGTGCAACTGGACCTACTGGTCCTACTGGCCCTCAAGGTATTCAAGGTGAAGTAGGTGCAACCGGTCCTACTGGCCCTACTGGACCTCAGGGTATTCAAGGTGAAGTAGGTGCAACCGGACCTATTGGTCCTACTGGCCCTCAAGGCATTCAAGGTGAAGTAGGTGCAACCGGTCCTACTGGTCCTACTGGACCTCAGGGCATTCAAGGTGAAATAGGTGCAACCGGTCCTACTGGTCCTACTGGACCTCAAGGTATTCAAGGTGAAATAGGTGCAACCGGTCCTACTGGTCCTACTGGACCTCAAGGCATTCAAGGTGAAACTGGAGATGCTCCATCTTTAACAATTGGTACAGTAACAACAGGTGCTCCTGGGACAGAAGCAGCCGCAACAATAACAGGTGCTGCACCTAATTACACATTAAATTTAACAATTCCTCAAGGTCCTACTGGCCCTGCTGGTGCAGCAGGATAAAAGCATTAATTTAATTAATTACTACTTTTTAGTCTTACAAATTTATAAAATGTAAGACTTTTTATTATTTGAAACTAAATTTTAATGTATATTAACATTTACCACCATTATCTTTAAAATATGCTTCAATATATTTTACTAACATTTTAGCTTTGTTAAATTCCTTGTTTTTAACAATATTTACTATATATTCACTTCCACTAGCATCAATAATAATTTCTTCAACTATTCTCTCTAATTTTACCCATAAATTACCATAACCATAAATTCCACTTTCAAATTGATACAGCTCACCAAGTTTCATTAAGATATCTTGTCCAGAGTAATTACTATCAATATTATCTAAATTAATCTTTTTAATGTTTAATCTGCTTAGTCGCATTTTATTCACCTTCTTTCTTTAAATAAAAAAAGATAGCACACAAGGAGTCATAAAGACAGTGCCATCCTAAAATTTAACTTATTTTTGATAACGGTTATTTTCCCGAAAATGTTTTCATTTCACTCTGAAGATAGGAATTAAATAGTACCATAACTTGTTTCCACTATACCAAGTTCACTTTTATGTTTAACTACGTAATATTTCTTCGTCATTGATTTATAAGTGCATTATAACACTTTTATTATATTTTTGTAAATGAACATCTTTATAAAAATCACGTCCTGTTATTTAACTGTACTTAATACATCTCTTGCTGAATCTATATAACCAAATATTCAAATCAAAATAATTCCAGAATGGTTCCTGTGCTTATTTTGATGTATTCTTTAACAAAAAACTTGTTTTTCATAATTTATTAAATTTTTTTAATTTTAATACCTAATACACCGTATTTAGATTGTTCTTCTGGCGAATAATATTCTTCCATATCTTTCGGATCAGCTATATCATCTTCATCATATCCCATATCCACCTTATCAAAATTTTTATATAATTCTTTGAATGATGGATAATAATATAACCCCTCAATTTCAACTAATATTTTTTCATTAGTATTTCTATTAGTGAATTCTATTAAATCCTTAACACTTAATAATTGTCTTTTTTCATCATTTAATCTTAACTCTACCGTTTTTGTTTCATTTTTTATTTTTTCAAATGGTTCATTGTTTAATTTCATTTCATGTCTCATATTGTTCACCCCATATCACTGTATTTTTTTTATCATTGTTTCCATTCTTGCATGATAATCTTTTTTATTATAAAAACTCTTTCCTATTTCATTATAGGCAAACACATCAACTATTACATATTCACATCCAACGGATTTAAAATATTCTTCTATTTTATTTATTAGTCCTTGTCCTATGCCTTTACTTCTAATTTTATTTGTAACGATTAATTCTGTAATTTCTCCTCTTTTAGGACATTTATAATCTAGATAATCATATTCATCATAAGAAAGTATACATCCCATGATTAAACCTATTGCTTTATTATTTTCTACTGCCAAATAACATTTGCCATTGTTTTTATTAACTTCTTCTAAATCTAAAACTGCCATTTTTTCTCTATATTCAGGATGAATATGATCTAAATGATCTTTATCTATCGATACAATGTATTCTTCGAGTTCCACTAACAAGTCTTTAATATCTTCTAAATACTTATTTTCATATTCTACTATTTGCATATATTTCCTCCCATTTGAACTGTCAAGAAATCATTGATAGTTGAGTCTGCAACTAATTCTTATTCACCAAAAATATTTTTAATATTTTACGGATGATTTATAAAGCTCAAACCAATTTATTTTTTTAAATTTTTTTCTTATTTATACTACTTTCTAAAACATTGCTTATATTTTTTATCACTGCCACATGGCTTTTTATAGTAGGTATTTTGGTAGCTTCTCATAGCATTTTGTGGCTCTTTTCGGCTATTGAATGCACTTGGGAGCTTCCAACAGCACTTGGGAAACCTAGCAGAAGGTATCTAAAATACTTTTTTAACGATTTTTCACAATTTTTTAGTAAGTTCTTAAAATTATAGAAAAAGACTACCTTTTAGGCAATCTCCTATATTAATAACGTAATCTATAATCGATTATCATAGACTATCAATTTTAATCATCTAAGTGGTCAATGGCGTATTGAGCTTCTTCTTTAGTAAATTTTTCTCCATATTGAGATACTAATTGATCATAAATTCTATTTTTAGACATACTCATTGTATCTCTATATGATTTAGCTTTTGCTAATGCATTAGCATTCCAATCCCATTCAATATTATCAATAGCATATTGAGCTGATTCTTTATCAAAGCCTTCTCCATATTCAGATGTTAATTGATCGTAAATCCCTTGTTTTGACATATGCATAGTTTTTGCATAAGATTCAGCCTTTCTTAATGCATTTTTTTGCTCAGTAGTAGGTTCTTTTCCTAATGAATAAGTAACAGTTATTTTACTGCCCTCTGTAACTTGTTCAGTTGCATTAACACTTTGTTTTATATATCCATCTTTTGAGACAATATCTGAATATTCTCTTTTAAAACTACAATTTAATTTTTTTCCTTTACACCAAGTCAATATTTCACTTTCTGACATACCACTAAAGTCAATTACTTCAACTTTTACCTTACTTACTGTATTTGAATTACTATTTGAGTTTGAACTGTCATTGTTTGTTATTGCTTCATCACTATTTCCTCCAAATGCGATAGCTAAAAATAGTATAGCAAATACAATAGTTAGTATTATTTTTGTATTCTTTTTCATTTCAGGATGAAACTTCCACATTAAGAAAATTCCTACTGGAGCAAAGAATATAATCATTACCCACATAAACCATGTTTTGGTATAAAACTTACTTGATTCATCATATTTAGCTTCACTGCTTTTTTCTGAAGATGATGCTTCTTCTTTTTTTACTACTTTTAATTGTCTTCCACATTTTGGGCAAACCATTGCATCTTTTTCAATTTCTTCGCCACAAAACTTACAAAATTTTTTATTCATTCTTATTCCTCCTAAACATAATACGGATTAGGCTTACATAAAATAGTTATAAAATCAACTATTAAGCCTATTCCAAATAAGCCACCTGTAAATAGGTATAAAACTCCCATTCCAGCTTTACCTTCATAAAACTTGTGCCCACCAAAGACTCCTAAGAAAATACATAATAATAACGCTATCCATTTATCACATTGTTTTCTTCCGTATGCACCATTAATTGTATTACTATTGTTAATAACAACTTGTGGATTTGAATTAGATGTTTCTGTTTTTAATTCTTCTAATTGTTTGCCACACTTTGGACACAAAACAGCATCAATAGCTACCTTATTACCACAAAATTCACAAAACTTTGTTTCCATTTTACCTCCTTTCACTTCCAATAAAAATAGTTTTAGCAAGTTATAAGCTAACTTACACATCTATTATATCACGCATCTCACCGAATGAGTGAGAAAATATTATTAGAAAGGGGTGATGCTATATTGATAAATAAAAATGATGAAAATTATGTTTACTATCTCGTAGCAAAAAACCTTAAAAAGCAAAGAAAAACAAAAGGACTTACTCAACATAAATTTGCAGAAGTATTAAATATTGATATAAGAGAATTTTTTAAACCAATAGATGAAGAAGATAATTAAAAAAGGTATTATCTTTTTTTATTTGTGTTCTAAGCCACTTTGAGAATGGACACAATTTTATATTATATCAAAGCAAAAATGCTTACAATCCCTTATAAATAAGGGAAATGTTGCATTTTAAGTTCTTACTAAAAAATTGTGAATATTGTACTAAAAAGGATATCTAGATGCCTTTTAGATATTCAACGGAAGGTATCCAAAAAGGATCTAAAGTATATTCTGAGGTTTTTGGAGTACGAAAAAAGCCCGAAATTACTGGGCTTTTACTACTTTCCACAACATTGTTTGTACTTTTTCCCGCTACCACATGGACATGGATCATTTCTACCAATTTTTTGTACTTTCTTAGGAGCCTGTTTAATATGATCTTTACCATCGTTAGTTATTTGCTTTTTTGATACTTCTTTTCGTTCGATATTTTGTGTTATTTCAGCTTTTATTAGAAGTATTGTTACATCTTTATCAATATTCTGCATCATTTTATCAAACAAGTCAAAACCTTCCATAGTATATGCTCTTAACGGGTCATCTTGAGCATATCCACGAAGACCAATTCCCTCTCTTAAATGAGACATGGTATTAATATGTTCAGTCCAATAACGGTCAATTATATTTAAAACTATAACTTTCTCAAATTCATCAGTTACTTCTTTTGGTAACCCTTTAATTTTCTCTTCATACTCTTCAACAATTATAGTATAAATAGTCTCAATTAACTCATCAACATTTTTATTAACATCATTTATATTTAAAGTTTTCTTAAATAAGTTTTCGTTTGCATATTCAACTATTTCTTCAACATCAGTTTCATTTAAATGTCCCTCTGGGAAAGTATGAGCTTGAACTAAGTCAGTAACATGTTCATGAATAGAATTCAAAACAGCATCATGAATAGATTCATTATCAAGTATTTCATTTCTCTTACCATACATAATTTCTCTTTGATTATTCATAACATCATCATATTGAAGAAGTTGTTTTCTTATATCAAAGTTATTACCCTCAACACGCGATTGTGCAGTTGCGATAGCATTAGTAAACATTTTACTTTTTATTGGTTGATCTTCATCAAATCCTAATGATTGAAGCATTCCTTTTACTCTATCCGTACCAAATCTTACCATCAAATCATCTTCCATAGATACATAGAATTGAGTAAATCCAGGATCTCCCTGACGACCAGAACGTCCACGTAACTGATTATCTATACGACGTGACTCATGACGTTCAGTACCAAGTACACATAAACCACCAAGTTCTTTTACTCCCTCACCTAGTTTAATATCGGTACCACGTCCAGCCATATTAGTAGCAATTGTAACTGATTTTGCTTCTCCAGCTTTTGCGATTATTTCAGCTTCACGTGCATGATTCTTAGCATTTAATACTTCATGAGGTATTTTCTTCTTTCTTAACATAGAACTAATTAATTCATTAGTTTCAATAGCAATTGTACCAACTAAGACTGGTTGACCTTTTTGATATCTAGCTTCTATTTCATTAATTAAAGCTTTATATTTACCTGATTTTGTAGAGTAAACTAAATCTGGTTCATCATCCCTGATTACTTCTTTATTGGTTGGAATTTGTATAACAAACATATTATAAATGTTTCTAAATTCCTCTTCTTCTGTTTTAGCAGTACCTGTCATACCAGATAATTTTTTATACATTCTGAATAAATTCTGGAAAGTTATAGTAGCAAGTGTTTTAGTTTCCTGTTGAATTTGAACTCCCTCTTTTGCTTCTATAGCTTGATGTAATCCATCACTAAATGCACGACCCTTCATTAAACGTCCAGTGAATTGATCAACTATTACAACTTCGCCATCTTGTACAACATAGTCAACATCATTTCTCATACCATAATTTGCTTTTAAAGCTTGATTAATATGGTGAACAACATTTGTATTTTCTATATCATAAAGATTATTAAAACCGAAACTTTTTTCAGCTTTCTTTACACCTTCTTCTGTTAAAGTTACCGCCTTAGTTTTTTCATCATATAAATAATCATCATCTGCTTTTAATCTCTTTACAAATGAGTCAGCATCTCTATAAAGATTATTACTTTTTACTTCTCCACCAGAAATAATAAGTGGGGTTCTAGCTTCATCAATTAATACAGAGTCAACCTCATCTATAATTGCAAAATTAAGTCCTCTTTGTACTCTATTTTCTTTTTTTACAACCATATTATCTCTTAAGTAATCAAATCCAAGTTCATTATTAGTTGTATATAAGATATCACAATCATATTGTTCTTTTTTCTCTTTTGGAGATAAACTTCTAAGGTTAGTTCCAACAGTTAATCCTAGGAATCTGTGAATATTACCCATCCAATTTGCATCACGATCAGCAAGATACTCATTAACTGTTACAATATGAACACCTTCACCAGTTAATGCATTTAAGTATGCTGGCATTACTGAAGTAAGTGTTTTACCTTCACCAGTTTTCATCTCAGCAATATTACCAAAATGAATTGCTAAAGCACCTAGTAATTGCACATAATAAGGTTTTTCTCCAATCACCCTAAAACAAGCTTCTCTTGCAGTAGCAAATGCCTCTACTAATATATCATCTAGAGTCTCTCCATCTTTTAATCTATTTCTAAACTCATCTGTTTTTGCCTTTAATTCATAATCAGACATTTTAGAATATTCATCTGATAATGCATCAATTTTATCTGCTATATCAGAAAATCTTTTTAATTCTTTATATTCATGATCAAACAATTTCTTTAAAAAGTTCATACCATCATCTCCTGTAACTTCTATTGTAACAAAAAAAAGAGAAATTTTAAAGAAAAATTCCCATTTTAATACATTTTATTCGGTTTCTATAACACCATAATTTCCATCTTCTCTTTTATAAACCAAAGTTGGTTTAGAAGATGTTGCATCTTTAAATAAGTAAAAACTATGTCCAAGAAGTTCCATTTGAATAATTGCCTCTTCTTCACTCATAGGTTTAACTTCTATTGTTTTACGTTTAACTACTTTATTATCTTCATCATCTATATCTTCAACATAATCTATAGCAATGTCTCTTTCCTTAATCTTTTTTGACTGAAGCTTAGTTTTATTCTTTCTAATTTGTCTTTCTATTTTATCAACAACAACATCAATAGCAGCATATAAATCCTCTTTAGATTCTTCAGCTCTTAGAATGAACTTTTTAAGTGGGATTGTAACTTCTACTTTTTGTTCATGATTTTTTACTTTAACTACAACTGTCGCTCTAACATTATCATAATCTTCAATATATTTTTCAAGCTTAGAAAGTTTATCCCTTAAATAATCATTAATAGCTTGAGTAACTTTAATTTTATCTCCTCTAATTACAATTTCCATATCATCATCCTCCTATAATTATAATAGCACAAAAAAAAGAAAAAAGCCACCTATTTTGCGGGAGTAGCTTCTTTGATAACAACAACATCTAGAGCTTGATAACCTTTTGGAGTTTCTACTAGGTTGAATTCTACATATTGTCCTTCAGTTAAAGTTTTATAACCATCAAGTTTAATGGCAGAATAATGAACAAAAATGTCTTCGTTTTCTTTGTATTCGATAAATCCATAACCTTTTTCGTTGTTGAACCACTTAACACGGCCTTTCACTTTACTCACACACCTCACCTTCCTATCTGTTTAAATTCACAACGTGTACAAGCAAAACAATAGCTTTGTCCGTTCATATGTGTGACACAAGTGTATCAGAAAACACACCCACTTTTTGTCGTTTTCTGTAAAAGGTAAGAAGTTTGACTTTTTTGGTAATTTGTTAATTTATAGTAAACTTATCGTCGACATATTTTGACAAATTTTTCAAATAAAAGATTTTTAAATTTAAAATTTTTAATTATGCTATACTTTAAACAGTTAAGAAAGAGGTCACTATGAAAGAAAAATTCTTAAATGATTCTGTAAATCTTATAACAAGATACAATAATACTTATACAGAAGATGATATTGATAAAATCAAATATGGATTGGAAGGATTATACCTAACAGTTACTAAATTAATAATAATAGTCTTAATATCAATAATCTTAGGAATATTTAAAGAATTAATTCTAGTACTTATATTTTTTAACATAATAAGATATCCCGCATTTGGAGTTCATGCAGATAAAAGTATAATATGTTTAATTACATCAACAACAATGATTATAGGGCTAACATTTATAATGATAAATACAACGCTTCCAATAACAAATAAAATTGTAATATCTATATTATGCTTTATAGATTACTTGTTATTTGCGCCAGCAGATACAATAAAAAGACCCCTTACAAATGCAAAGAAAAGAAAATATAGAAAAATAGCTTCATGTATTGTTGCATTAATCTATATAGCACTAATATTTATCATAAAAGATAGGTTATTAAGTAACATTATTCTAACAGCTTTGGTTATAGAAGGAATACTAATAAATCCATATATGTACAAGCTATTAGGAATGCCATACGATAACTATAAAAAATCTGTTTAAAATACGGCCGGCGTGTTTTAATATAAAAGTCTATAAGGAGGAACCTATGAAAAAACTATTATCAATTGGTTTAGCTGCCATTGCACTACTTGCTTCTACTGCTGCTTCTGTTGGATGTATGTGGGTAATAATAGATGAACCAAAAGCTCTTAAAAACATGGACTAATTAAAACAAAAAAGAAAGATGCACGTGATGTGAACCCCAAATAGTAGACATTAATAAAAAAGAGGGTTATTAAAAAGAGA
>OBII01000130.1_pt1 | contig 33675 bp, 29 predicted proteins | sample 2433771 | NCBI WGS metagenome assembly OBII01 (sample SAMEA2452127, study PRJEB22498) | human gut metagenome | biome: human feces; feature: human gut; material: feces | place: Australia | collected 2012
ATAATGCTTTCAGACAATATGAAAAAGAATATTCACTGACTCCTAATCCTACAGACAGTCTTGCCGACCGCTTCAATGCAATAATCGTGGGGGCGTATGAGCAAACCGGACAGCAGGTTGTCATCCTCATCGATGAATACGACTCTCCATTGCAGCATTTTTGGAAGACTCCTCATCACGAAGCATGCACCTCTATCTATCGTGAGGTTTTTGCCATTCTCAAGGCAGATGACAAATACGAAAAGTTTGTCTTCATCACCGGCATCACCAAGTTTACGCAAATCTCTCTCTTCTCTGTGCTAAATAATCTGAGCAACATCAGTTTTGACCCTGAGTATGCAGCCATCTGCGGTATAACGAAGGAAGAAGTGCTTTGGGATTTCAAACCCGAAATCAGCAGATTGGCATCAAGAAATGGATGGACTACAGATGAAGCCGTAGCACAGTTGACTGCCTATTACGACGGCTATCATTTCTGTTATGAGAATATGGTGGATATATTCAATCCGTTCAGTCTTATCAATGCCCTCGCTGATTCCAAACTTAAGAACTACTGGGCGTCATCAGGCGCAACCTCCTTGCTTCCAAAGTTTGTGGATGATATAGAAATAAGACTGAAAGATTTTGATAATTGTCCGATAGACAGCGACACCATAGAGACTTCTGATGTTACTGGTGGCGGAGCGGAACTGTTCCTTTATCAGTCTGGTTATCTTACGATAAAGGGGTATATCGAAGGGATTTATTTGCTTGGCATTCCAAACTATGAAGTTCGAAAGGCTCTATATAAGATTGTATTGCCAGCCTTGACATTGCAAACGAATGCACAAGTAATATCAACCCAGAATATGTTGTTGTATTCCCTAAAGCTTGGTAATATGCCCGAAGCCATGAAATGCCTTAAAGCCCTTATTGCTGATGTGCCTTACAGTAACAAGAAGCTTGCCAGCATGGATATGGAGGAGCGCTACCGCCTTATTATGAGCACCATATTCAATGCCATAGGTTGCCGTGTTGAAGTAGAAAAGATGATAGCTACGGGTAGGATAGATATGATGGTAGAAACCACCAACTTCGTTTATGTTCTCGAACTGAAGCTTAGCAATAACGGTGGCATAGATGCTGCCACAGAACAGATGAGAGCCAAGCAATATGCCGAACCTTTCAAGGCAGACAAGCGAAAGGTGATAGCTCTTGCCATTGAATTGGATGATAAGGGAAAGGGATTGGTTGATTGGAAGGAAGTGTAAAGAAATACAGCCAACTGAGGAAACAGTAGGAGGGTATGGCATCCTTGCCATACCCACTAAATCAGCTTGGCAATCATGGCAGAGAGGATATGGCAGGGATGCCATATCCTCCTACATTTAGTCTGCATAGATGCAGTCTTCTTCTATATACACGTCTAAATTTCTGTAATCATCTTCCGTAGTCTTTCTGATATAAGAACCAGCGAGTATAGCCTGTGTCTCCATTTGTAAGACCTTCATATCGGGCTTTATATATTCTTTCTTTTTCATAGCTTTCAAAGTGTCGTGTTTTATATAACATCACGCCAAAGAATGTTCGCCTGCAGATAATAAAACTTTATATTCTGTTTGCTTTTTCTCGCTAATTTAAATCTTACAAATATTAAAACGTTGGAAATATATTGTTTATATGCAATCATTTCACTATTTTTGCATTTTATTTGATTTAATAGGAGGATTAGTATATGAGTACAATTACCATAAACAGTGATATCTATCAAAAAGCTGAGAAGATACTAATTACATTATGGTTAAAAACAGTTAATAACCGTTGATAATCCTATACCTTATACGTTAGTATAATAAAACCCCAAGGAAAGATATCTGGTTGAAACAAAAAATTAGAAAGCTTATGAAATATTTCTTAACCCAAATAGCGCTCTTGCTATTCGTTTGCTTAGCACCGCTATCTGTATGCCATGCCGACACCTTCAAGGGAAAGATTGTTAATGCCGAGACGGGCGAACCTCTTGTCGGGGCTAATATTAACAGTGAGATAAACCCACAGCCGGGTTGGTCGATGCAAAATTCTACTGAGACCGACAGCACTGGTTACTTTTATCTCAATAGTGGTTGGGAAGGCAGGATAATGTTAAAGTTCAGTATGATAGGCTATAAGAGCACCCGCAAGGTAGACTATTCGTACGGTGAGGAGGTGAAAGACACAACCGACCTTGGCACAATACGCTTGCAACCTACAGCACTTATGCTTCAGGAGGTAGAGGTTAAGGGACATATTCCGCGCATAACAATGTCGGGCGACACCATTGTGTTTAATCCAGATGCTTTTAAGCTGAAGGAAGGAGCACGTCTTGACGAACTGATTAAGAAGTTGCCTGGTGTGCAAAATCGTGACGGCAAACTATATTGGAACGATAAGCCTATTCGTCTTATGATGAATGGCAAGGACTTGTTTGGTGGTGATCAGATAGTGGGAGAACTTCCTGCTGAGGTGGCTAACAAGCTTAAGTTGTACGACCGCAAGTCGGAACTGGCGCGCCATACTGGTAGCGATGAGGGAGAAGAAGACCATGTGCTTGATATTCAGGTGAAGCCAGGATTTCTTGACAAATGGTATGGAGAGCTTGAAGCTCAATATCAAACAAAGAAACGCTATATGTTTGATATAAGGGCAAGCAAGCTTAGCGACCACGACCCGCAGATGGTATATGCCCAGGCTAATAATGCCAACAGATATATCGACCGAACTATGCGACAGTCTATGAACCGTAATATTGACGGCGATGGAAAGAGTCAGTATGGCTCGTACAACTATCAGCACAACTGGAAGACAAAGGGAGCAGAGAATTTCGACAACAATCGTATCGACTTTAGTGCAAATCTTGGTCATAGCGATGGTTGGAACACTTTTAATGAGTCTACCGAGACATTCTTCCCGGATAAAGACCGCACCTTTGCCTTGTCGCGTAGACACCGCAACAAGCATAACGTTACGCCGCAGATTCAAGCAAATCTGTTTGCCTATACCGACTCTCTAAACACCATAACTGTAAAGGCTTTGGCTACTTATGCCAAGAGTCGCACAACAAGTCAGACCGATGCCGCATCTTATGGATATGAGCCAAACAAGTTTAAGTATCACACTCTTGATGCTGCATTGGCAGCAAAGCCTGGCGATGCTCTGTACAACCAGCTTATAACACGCAGCCGCAACTATCAGACAGACGACGAGCAGACACGCAAGCTTGTTATCAACTATGCTTGGGTTCATTATCTTGGCAAGAAAGGCTCGTTCTCGTTGTCTGGTCAAACAATACTTAACGGCAACAATAGCGATACATATATCAACCGCAACCTGGAGTATTTGCGCGAAGGTAGCAGCGAGAAACAGTGGCAGTATTACGACTATACCAAGCACAATGCAAGCACATCGCTTAAGGCTATGTTCGACTATTGGCTTGGCAAGAAGGTGTATGTCAACATATCAGATAATCTTATGTATACACGCACACGTGTGGGCCGCAACTTCTTTGCCGATACCGACGAGCATAACGTAAGCAATAACATGCCAACAACACTCGACTCTAACAACGCTTTGCATTATCTGCTGCATACATGGACTAATACAATGACGTTGAAGTCGACTATCACACCATCGAAGAAATTCATGATTATGCCTGAGCTAAATTGGACTGTAAATCGTGAGAGTGCCGACTATCAATATGGCAGACTTGACACCGCAGCCGTGCGCATAAGTCATGCTATAGAGCCTTCGGTTTTCTTTAAGTGGAAGATGGGTCGTGTGCGCAGTATGGACCTATCGTTTGCCTATAACACCACGGTGCCCGATCTTATCAGTACCTTTGGCTATCGCAACACAATAGACCCATTGCAGATATCAGAGGGCAACCCATTGCTGCACAACTCGCATAGTCATACCACAACCTTTGGCTATCATCGTATGTGGTTGCGCAAGCAGATAGTACTTGGCGTTAGTGCGTCGTACCGCAAGGACATCAACCCTACGGCAACACTTTATACATACAATTCTAATACAGGTGTGTACCTGTCGAAGCCTATGAATGTAAAGGGTGGAGATGAGTGGAAGTTTGGTTTCAATTACGACCAAGGTCTTGGTGTCTACTTCCGTCTTATGAACAAGTTTGCCTTATCTAAGTCGCAGTCGTACGGATTCCTCACAATCGTCGACAATGCCGACCCACAAGCCAAACCTGATTTGAATCATCAGCGTCTGCTTGGAGTAAACGAGAATTTGGAGTTGACGTACGAGACGGAGAAGTTAAGTTTGACTCTTTTCAATGACCTAACGCTCAACCGTTATCGCTACGACGACGCCTCGTACAACAGTCGTCCTATATATAATAGTGCAGGAATAAGTGCTCGTATAAAACTCTCGCCGATAGAGTTTTGGGTAAGATTGGCAGACGATTTCCGTTCGGGATATCAGACATCAGAAATGAACGGACATAAGTTGATTTCGATTGCAAGAATCAATTATAGTTTCTGCAAGAACAAGTGCCGCCTCTCGTTGTTGGTAGACGATATATTCAATAAGGATATATACTACGAAAGTGAATACTCGGCATATCAGCGTGTGGAAAATTCGGCCAACTATTTGCATCATTACATGAACCTGACGTTTACGTATAGGTTTGACGCAAAGAGTAAGAAATAGTATAAAATATAATAGGAGGTATGGTTTCAAGTCATACCTCCTATTTTATTGTTCTATTCTTCATCCATGTCTTCATCATCAAACCCAAACATTGCGGGATCAACAAATGCATCCAGAGCACGGCGTTCTTTCTTAGTAGGTCTGCCAGTACCGCGTGCACGGTCTACAAATCCACTAATGCGACTCATTTCAAGCAATTCGTATTGCTTGGCATCTGTCACATTCTCGTAAACCTCAGGAATAAGTTTGGCACCTACACGTTGCTCTATAGTCTTCAATATCTTGAACGAGTAGGTTATAGGCGGTTTCTTTACACTAACCACCTCGCCAGCCTTAACCGTATGACTCGGTTTGACGTTTACATTATTAATAGTAACCCTGCCATTCTTGCAGGCATCGGCAGCAATGGAGCGAGTCTTATATATGCGCGCTGCCCATAGCCACTTGTCTATACGTGCTACTTCAGCCATAAGCCTTATTGTTTTTTAGACTTCTTTCCCAGTTTGTTATACTGATTCATCGTGATGTTCAGTCCGGCAAGCACAAAACTCTTTATAATGTCAACAGCCTGGTCGATAGAAGGCTGTAGTGTCTTCATATCCTCCTCATCGTATTTGCCAAGCACCCAATCTACCTGCTGACCCTTTGCAAAGTCGGCACCAATACCCATACGCAGACGTGCATACTGTTGACCAATGAGTTGCTGTATATTGCCAAGTCCGTTGTGTCCGCCATTAGAACCATTACCCTTCAAGCGGAAATCGCCAAGCGGAATAGACAGATCGTCTACAACAACAAGCAAGCGTTCTTGATCTATATTCTCCTTTTGCAGCCAATAGCGCACAGCGTTGCCGCTAAGGTTCATATATGTTGTGGGCTTTAGTATAAACACCTTACGACCCTTTATTGATGTCTCAGCCACAAAGCCATAGCGCTTGTCCTCAAAGGTAGCGCCTACAGAACGAGCAAACTCGTCAACCACCATAAATCCGGTATTATGTCGAGTGTTTTCGTATTCGTAGCCAGGATTGCCAAGACCAACTATTAAAAACTTATCCATTGTCTAAAAGAAATAGTAAGGGCTTATAAGTACCCAAATGTCTTATAAGCCTAAATGACAAAAAGCGCACGTGTCAATGCAGACTCGTGCGCTTTTCTTATTATTACAATTTGCTAATTGTTTGCTATTTATTAATCCTGAGCGGCAGCAGCAGCCGAAATAGCGGCACGTGTCATCTTGATAGAGCATACGATGACCTCCTTGCTTGTAGCAATCTCAAGACCCTCGAAGCTCAACTCGCCAACCTTGATGCTCTTACCAATCTTAAGGGCAGTAACATCGATCTCGAGGTGCTCAGGAATCTGCTGATAAGGAGCAGTAACGTTGATCTTACGGATAGAGAGGTTCATACGACCACCATCGCGTACACCCTGTGCAAGACCTGTGAGCTTAACTGGGATACCAATTGTGATAGGCTTCTGATCGTTAACCTCGAGGAAGTCTACGTGAAGAACAGCGTCAGTTACTGGGTGGAACTGAATCTCCTTAAGGATAGCTGTGTGTGACTCGCCGTCGATAACGAGGTTGATAACGTAGATGTGAGGAGTGTAGATAATCTTGCGAAGCTCAGCCATAGCGATAGCAAATGACATAGCTACTGGCTTGCCATCCTGCTCGGCGAGACCATAAAGGTTGCAAGGTACAAGACCTTCCTTACGCAATGCTTTAGAAGCTTTCTTTCCAAGGTTTTCACGCTTCTGACCTGTAACGTTAATTTCTTTCATAATTGTGTTACTCTAAATTAAGTTGAATAAATAATGTTTATGCCTTAATTCGCCATCACACGAGAAATATTGAATTTTCTCAAATTCTGTATAGATGTGCTCAAAAAAGCGGTGCAAAGGTACTGATTTTATATGGAACTAACAAAGTTTATAGAAAAAATGTTTATTATTGCCGTGTTTTTTTGGTAGTTCACCCATTTTTGTCTATTTTTGCAGAACGAAATGTAAAGCGAACCACAATAAATCGAAAATAGAGACACATTATAATACTATAGAAGGATGATTAATCGAGAATTGATAAGAATAAAGATAGTTCAGTTGACCTACGCATACTATCAAAATGGTAACAAGCTAATGGACAGTGCCGAAAAAGAATTGCTCTTTAGCTTGTCTAAGGCATACGACTTGTACAATTACCTCTTGGAATTAATCGTCGCCATAACTCGTGAAGAACGTCGAAGAGTCGAGGTTGCATCGCAGCGAGCACAGCGTGATGGTTCTACTATGCCATCACAGAAATTCGCTTACAACAAGTTTGCCGTTCAGCTTGAAGAGAACAAGCAGCTTGCAGAGTTTGCCGAGACACAGAAACAATCGTGGGACACAAGTATCGAGTTTGTGCGCAATCTGTGCAATCAGATAGAGCAGAGCCAGACATATGCTGACTATATGGCCGACAAAGACAGCTCGTATGAGGCCGACCGCGAGGTGTGGCGCAAGTTATACCGTCAACTCATTCAGGAGAATGAGGATCTCGACCAACTGTTAGAGGAGCAGAGCCTCTATTGGAACGACGACAAGGAAATTGTAGACACTTTCGTGCTTAAGACTATCAAGCGTTTTGACCCGAGTACAAATTCTAAGCAGGAGCTATTGCCTGAATACAAGGATCAGGAAGACAAGGATTTTGCACAGAAGCTATTCCGTGCCACCATTCTCAACGCCGACCAGTATCAGCGTTATATGAGTGAGACATCACGCAACTGGGACTTCTCTCGTCTTGCATATATGGATGTCATTATCATGCAGATTGCCATTGCAGAGATGCTGACTTTCCCAAACATACCTATCAGCGTAACCATCAACGAGTATGTTGAGCTTGCAAAGCTATACTCTACACCTAAGTCGGGTGGCTACATCAATGGTATGCTCGACGCTATTGCCCGTTATCTGGTATCAACAGGCAAGCTTATGAAGACTATAGAGGATCGTCCACAGCGTCGTCCTGCTCCACGTCGTCAGTCAACACCGCGTCTTAACCGTGCTCAGCAAGCTTTAGAGGATGGCGAGGTTTTGCGTACACGTTATGCAGAGCAGCGTGCTGAAGAGGAGGCTAATGCTAAAGAGGATATCTCGGAGGAATAATAATCAGGAACTTTAAGTTTACGTGGTGGTGCCATATGCTCCACCTTATTATATAGTAATAACAAACTAAAACAACAATAATAAAATGAATGTAATGTTACTGCAGGCCCAGGCTCAGGGCGGAGGATATGGTATGTTGATAATGATGGTTGCTATCTTTGCAATCATGTATTTCTTTATGATTCGTCCTCAACAGAAACAGCAGAAGAAAATTCGTGAGTTTCAGAACGCTCTTAAGGAAAATGATAAGGTTGTTCTTGGTGGTGGTATTCACGGTACAGTACGCCGTGTAGACCTTGCCAATGGCGTTGTTGAGGTAGAGATAGCACGTGGTGTTGTCGTTACTGTCGACAAGAATGGTGTTTATGCCGACTCGGCATCACAGCCACAGAAGTAATATATAAGCCGTTTTGATGGAAAATCGCTTGACGCAAATATACAGGTTGGTCAGGAACTTCTTGTTCAGTTCGGTGAACAAGGAGTTTCTGATTTTTTTGTTCTTTCTCGTATTGAGCTCTATCTTCTGGTTGATGATGACGCTCAATGAGACGTTTGAACAAGAGGTTGGTGTGCCCGTGCGTCTAGTCAATGTGCCAAAGAATGCTGTCATTACTACCGAGATTGAAGATACGGTACGTGTTACTGTACGCGACAAAGGCTACTCGCTTGTAATGTATATGTATGGCGACCGATTGCAGCCAATAAATATTAACTTCTCTACATACGCCAACCGTCAGACCGGTTATGGCATCGTGCCTGCTACCGACTTGCTTAAGATGGTTAACCAGAAGTTTTCCGGAGCCTCTAAGGTGCTTCAGGTAAAGCCCGACCGTCTCGACTTCTATTTCAACTTTGGTATATCTCGTCGTGTACCGGTACGTATGTCTGGTCAGGTTGTTCCTGGACGCTCTTATTATTTGGCACGTACAAAGTTCTGGCCTGATGTAGTTACGGTTTATGCCTCAAAGCGTGTGCTCGACTCGCTGAGATACGTTAAGACTGTACCTATAAACATTGTCAACTTTGGCGATACCGTTATACAGAATGTGGCGCTTGAGAATATTAAGGGTGTTAAGATTGTGCCAAATATGGTGCGCATAGGTCTTTATCCCGACATCTTGACCGAAGAGAGCATTGAGGTTCCTATAAAGTCAATCAATATGCCCGAGGGTAAGGTGCTGCGCACTTTCCCGTCAAAGGTTAGAGTTAACTTTACTGTAGGCGCAAGTTTGTTCCGTCATATCAATGCCGATCAATTCTCGGTAGTTGTCGACTATAACGAACTAATTGCAAATCCATCTGACAAGTGCTCGATTATACTTAAGACGAGTCCGCATAGTGTACGCAATGCGCGCTTGCAGCGAAGTCAGGTAGACTATCTTATCGAACAGCAATAAAACTATGAAGATTGCAATAACTGGTGGAATAGGCTCAGGCAAGAGTTATGTATGCCGTCTGCTTGAGCAGCATGGTATAAAGGTATACGATTGTGATGCAGCTGCAAAGCGCCTTATGCGCACTTCGCCACAACTGCAACACAACCTTAAGCAACTTGTTGGCGATGATGTATATTCGGCTGATGGACAGTTGCAGAAGCGTGTGCTTGCCGACTTTTTACTTGCAAGCGAGAGTAATAAGATAGCTGTTAACAATGTGGTGCATCCTGCCGTAGCTGCCGACTTTAATGCTTCGGGAATGGAATGGCTTGAAAGTGCCATTTTGTTTGAGAGCAAATTCGATCAACGTGTTGATTTCGATAAGGTAGTTTGTGTAGCTGCACCACAAGATGTGCGCATTCAACGTATAATGAATCGCGACAACATATCAGCCGAAAGGGCAGCAGAATGGATTGCAGCACAGATGCCGCAAGAAGAAATGCAACGTCGTAGCTCCTTCGTTATTAATAATGATGGGGTAGGCGATTTAGAGCAGCAGATAAGCCAAGTGCTTGCGCAATGCAAGCTATAAGAGAGAGCACGCCTCGACTGGGCAGAAGTGCATATCAGCCTCTCTCGAGTTTTGCTTCCACCAAGCAAAATGGCAATAAAGAATAAAATAATTAATAACTAATAATAAAATTAAGAACAAAAAATGGAAACAATTCTTTCAATAGCAGGAAAACCAGGACTCTACAAACTTGTGTCTCGTGGCAAGATGAACCTTATTGTTGAGGCTATCGACCCAACACATCGCCGTATGCCAGCATTTGCTTCAGACCGTGTTACATCACTTGCCGACATCGCTATGTATACCGATGCTGAGGATATTCCATTGTGGCAAGTATTGAAGAATCTTGGCGAGAAGGAGCAGTCGAAGGAATGCTCACTCAACTACAAGAAGTGTTCGGCAGATGAGTTGCATACTTTCTTTGCTGAGGTATTGCCTGCATACGACCGCGACCGTGTTCACGACTCAGATATCAAGAAGCTTATCCAGTGGTACAACATCCTCGTAAACAACGGTATTACCGACTTCGAGGCAGCGCTTGCTCCTACAATGGGCGACAATGTTGACGACCGTCAGGAGGCTGAATAATAAGAATATAGAATATAAGGAGTCAGGAGTTTGGTGCTTCTGGCTCTTTTAATACTCAATTCATTAATATCAACGAATGATAAAATCCGTACGACCAAAGAAGAATCTTGGCCAACACTTCCTTACTGACCTTGGTATTGCCAAGGCCATTGCCGATACTGTTGACGCTTGTCCTGATATCCCTGTGCTTGAGATAGGACCTGGTATGGGTGTTATGACACAGTTTCTTGTTACAAAGCCACGACCAGTAAAGGCAGTGGAAATAGATAAGGAGTCGGTGGCTTACCTTAACGAGAAGTTCCCTAAGTTGCAAGAGAACATCATAGGTGAGGACTTTCTGCGTATGGACCTCAACGACATCTTTGAGGGTAAGCAGTTTGTGCTTACAGGCAATTATCCTTATGATATCTCATCGCAGATATTCTTCAAGATGCTCGACTATAAGGAGCTAATACCTTGCTGTACGGGTATGATACAACGCGAGGTTGCTTTGCGCATAGCATCGGCTCCGGGCAATAAGGCCTACGGTATATTGTCTGTGCTTATACAGGCTTGGTACGATGTAGAGTATCTGTTTACTGTAGACGAAACAGTATTCAATCCACCTCCAAAGGTAAAGAGTGCGGTTATACGTATGACACGCAACGAGATTATGGACCTTGGATGTGACGAGCGATTGTTCAAGCGTGTTGTCAAGACTGTGTTCAATCAACGTCGCAAGATGTTGCGTGTGTCTTTGCGTCAGATTTTTGGTAGTTCAGCATCTGCCGATTTCTATGTACAGGACATAATGACAAAGCGTCCCGAACAGCTCTCTGTACAGCAGTTTGTTGAATTGACAAATATGGTGGACGAGGAGATGAAGCGTTGCGGACTAAAGCAGTAAAAGAATTATATTGCAAGGCTATAACAAAAACAAATGTATATGGCGATAAACATAAAAAAACATTTGGATGTTCAAACTGTAGCGAACATCCAAATGTTTTTTTTTATGTTTATCGTCGTATTGTCTTATTATACCAAGTGAGCGATAAGCTCCTCGCGGTCACCCTCCAACATATCTATAACCGGAACCTCAACCATTGTGTAGCAACCAGGCTGCTGACGCATAGAAGCACGGGCTACATTAACAAGTACCTGACCAGTAAGAGCAGGGTTGTTGATGCTCATAGTAAACTCCATGCGCTGGTTCTGTGTCTTGCCGCTAACACCCTTGCGGATAAGATGAACACCATGACCCATATCGCGTACAGCATCTACCGAAGGAACAGCAAATACATGAGTCTCGTCGTTGGCAAAGTAAGGGTCGGCCTTAATGGCAGCTGTAACGTCTTCAAGGTTGGCACCATCCTCAAGCTCAACGTATACCATACGGCGATGCAATCCCTCGCCCTTAGGAATAGTCATTGAAAGAGCATTCTTTACACCCTCCTTAGAGCGTACACATACAGAGTGTCCCATAGACATACCCGGACCAAAGTTGGTGTAGCTCAAACCCTTAGGTGCCAAGCTCTGCATAAGAGTGCGCACGATAGAATCAGAACCCGGATCCCATCCAGCAGCAATAATGCTCACAGCCTTGTGTTCCTTGCATATAGGCATAAGTGTGGCGCGATAGTCTATAATAGATGTATGAATGTCGAAGCTGTCAACGGTGTTGATGCCGAGAGGCAGAATCTGCTTAGCATATTCCTCGCATGAGCGCGAAGGAGTAGCAAGGATGGCAACATCTACATCCTTCAGTTCGCGGATATCCTTTACCACGTCATACTGTGCAAGTTCGGCTGGCTTGTTGTCAGCACCATTACGGCGTACGATACCAGCAATTTCGAAGTCGTTGGCTGCTTCGAGAGCCTGGACAGCATACTGTCCGATGTTGCCGTAGCCCACTACGGCTGCTCTGATTTTCTTCATAGTCTTAATAATGTCTTATTTCTTTTATTGTTGTATCTGTATTCTTCTGTTACGTATGCGGCTTGAGGCTTTGTGTACGAAAAAGAAGAATTGGTTGTTCTTGGATGCAAAGTTACAGAAAAAGCGCAAAACCCAATACTATAACCTGCCATTTTTTTATTGTGCCTTACAAGATTACCTACATATAAGTAGAATAATGCCCGATGTTTTGTTAAATTGTAAGGGTTTTTGAGTGTAATGCTTACAAATCGTAGATATTGATACGGGCAAGTTCTCAAGTTGGTATTCTCAATCCTACTATATTATTGTTGTGCTCGAAGTCTATTGTCATTGCGCTCTAAGTATATTAATTGAAAGTACAGTACCAGTTAGTTTGTACTGCAGTACCAGTTATATGAAACTGCAGTACCATACAATATAAACTGCAGTACCAGTTATATGGTACTGAAATAGGTACTGGGGTATTTGGGGAGTAATATAGTTTAACGTTTAAAGCATACTATCATGCTTGCGAATTCAACATTCTTACCAAATTCATCCGCAACATGCCCTTTAATAGTCTTGTTTGCTGCAACACATGCTAAAGACATCAACTGGGAAACAATTAGAATAAATATAAATCTCCTCATATTCATAGCTTTACTTTAAAAACGAAGTTTGTAATACGGTAGCAAAGTTAACAAAGAATTCTGAGAAATTATTCTTGGATGTAATGTTTTTATTTGGCAATAGAAACTGCAACTTAAATACAATCACCCTAAATATTGTGTGAAATCTAAATTAGATTAATACAATATTTAGGGTGATACAAACTGGATTATATTAAATTAATTCTACTCATTCCAGGGGTCCTTTACTTGTAGTAACCCAGGGAACTCACTCGATATTGAGGTCGAACAACCTTCTTGTCGTATACCAAGCTTTATTGTTCTTTTGCTTCATGGTTGTCCTTGGCATTGTAAAGCCAGTAGCCAGCAACAAGCGCCACAAATACAACTAATACACCAACCATTTCTGCCACATGGTGCATAGGGTCAACCCAAATCTCCTTGAACATGCCATTGCGAGCCGCCACCTCAACAAATGTCCAGAACACAATAACTGTGGCATAAGCCATGCGTATGCTTCTGCCCCAATTGGCTATGCGCAACTGTTTCTTGAACATCAATGCCGAACCTATGAGGCATATAGCCGCAATGATGTAGGTAACGGGATGATGGTCGCCAAGGAACACAGGGTCGTAGCAGAACATAAGCAACAGATATAGGCCCCACATCATAATGTTCCATTCCATGAACATCACTATGCTTGGATGGTATGCCATTGGGCGCAACTCAACATTGTTGTTAATGCCGCAATGCTTTTGTATCCAATGTAGGAATAGGCAACCGTTGCGTGTGCAGAACAGATACAACACTACGAACATCATCCACATGCCAAACGTTGCAGGCATGATGAGGTATTCGGGACGCGAGCCTCGCAGTTCCTTTAGTTCGGCACGCGAGAAACTTTCGAGTGGAGAGCCATTGATAGTAAAGCTATGGTCTACAGCCACACCATTTACATATCTGCTAACGGTCTCCACAATGCCATTGCCCACAAGGTCGCAATGTACACCATAGCGTTGGGCATAGTAGGCAAGTAGAAATTCTACCCAACCTGTCCAGAATAGCACCGAGCCTGCAAGACCAAAGCAAGTCTGTCGAGTATCTCCCTTGACAAACACTCCCCATATGGTAATGACGAGTCCAAGGAATCCCATGGCAAATGCCGAATAGTGAAGTACTGTAGGAGCGAGATAATGCTCCATAAGAATCATAAGCGCATGACCAAGAGGCATGAGGAGCAAGACGATGAGCAATGTGCCGATGGTCTTGCCAGGATATGTTTTAGTTTTCATATATCTAAGGATACGTAATTATTATATGTATATATTATATAATGTGTAAGTAGCTATTGTATTATATGAGTATGTACATAATTATGATTATAGCTGCAAAATTATATAAAAAGAAGAAATATGGCAATACTTAATAATGAGGATTGTGCGAAAAATGTGGCAATATCATCATTTATGAGTATTGCGAGAGTTGCAAATTGTTGCGACCTTTGCAATCGCTAAAATATAAACAAGGTATAATCCTTGAAAAAAAGAAAAAATCAATAGAAAATGAAGAAAATCTTTACTCTCCTCGTTGCCGCTTTCTCGGCAACAACTATGATGGCTCAGATGCACGGCGCAATGAAGTTTGTCGGTGCCTCAACGATGCAAGTGTCTAATGTGAACCTCTCAAACGCAAGCGACACAATATCGTTTGTCATGAATAATATGACATCAGGCGATATAACCCTGCCCGAAATGAATGGTATGTCAACCATTCCGTCGTTCACCATTAAGGGAGCTACATTCTCTATGGGGGCCAATCATGTGGTTGAGTTTGCCAACCAGCAGTTTACATCTACTGTTAAAGTGAATGGTGCCGAGAAGACAATTACCGGAACATCGCTCACTGGTACTTATAATATGGCCGACAACTCGTTCTCGCTTACAGCTGTGTTCAAGTTTGGCGCCATGCCTTTTCCTATGACATACAACGTAAAGGGCTATTATGTAAATGGTGTGTCGGGTGCTATCAGCGTAAATGTAGGCGGACAATTTAAATACGACAACTCAAGCGTTACGTACAGCGTGCGCAAGTATAAGGAGGCTAATGTAGAGAAGCTTGATGTTGAGGTGCCTTACTACACACTCGATAATACAATTATGGGCAATCTTGGTTTGGGCAAGTATGTAGTAAAGGGACTTGTCTATGATGAGTCAAAGGGTGGCTTCTATCGCGACTATGCCAATGACGGACTAACGTTCCACTTTACAGCCGAGAAGGAAGGCACAAAGACAATGGATGCCGACTATACCTTCAATAGCGAAAAGCCAAACAATATTCTTGTTAAGTACAACGGCTCAACAGTAGAGCAGATTGTAAATACATTCCAGATAGGTGCCATGCCTTTTGGTATTGTTTCTACTTTTGGCAACAGCGCTACAGGCATCAACGGTGTACATGTAGCCAATAAGCATAACGACGGCAAGATGTACAACCTTGCTGGTCAGCGTGTAGGCAATGACTATAAAGGCATTGTGATAGTAAACGGAAAGAAATATATTAAGAAATAAAGTCACATTTCGCATGCTGTTTATTCGGCTATTGTCCCTCCCCGTAGGAGAGAGAGGAGTTGCATCTATTCCCTCTCACCTACGGGGAGGAGCAATAAAGCATATGGCTTTAAAAGTCTCTAACTTCTTAAAAATACTTTAAATTCCACACTTCAGAAAGTAAGGGATAAATCAATTAGATATAAATGAACAATAAAACATTCGCCCACGCTCTATCTGCAACATTGGCTTGTCTCGGCATGTTTGTGCTGACTTCATGCACGGGAATATTTGATGATATATACGACGAGCCACAAAAGGAGTTGGTGCCGGCAAAGGGTCAGGTTGTTGTTGATGCTACAAGTTGGACCGATTGGTACTATATCGACCTAAAACAACTGCAGCAACTAACAGAGGCAGGTGATGATGATGCCTTGCTTAAGGCACAAACCGAGCACGAGCCTTGGTCTATACCAATGACACTTACCGGCGAGAGCGATGGACATTCGGGACAATATCTCTATTGGTTTGATGTGCTTGGTTCGGGTATTGACAACAATGAGTTTAGGTCTTATACACCATGCGACGCCCAGCCAGAACCTACCGAATGGTCATTTGCCGTACATCGCAATAACGTGCGCACTAATGGCGGAGCTGTATTTAAGACACTGTATACGTCGATGGATCAGTTGCCCGAGTCGAGCGACGCATTCAAGAACGAAACGTTTGTTGAAGACGAATGGACAGAGAAGGAAGTGTGGGACAACAAAGACCAAATGCTCTTGGGACTCGTTCCGTCGCAAGGTATAAAGATTAATAAAGTGTTGTCGTCGTGGCTAAGCTTTAAGTTTAATATTCCGCCAGATTATATTCCCGACAGTCATGTCTTTGTTTTGCGTCTTAATGATGGCACTTATGCTGCGCTTCAGCTTGTCGACTATTTGTCGCCTGCAGGCAAGAAGTGCTGGTTGACAATTAATTACAAATATCCGTATTAATAGACACATATGGTCAAGAGATACTCTTTGCTCTTTATATCAGGTTGCTTGCCTCTACTTACAACGGCACAAATACAGCACAGCGCAGTTGTTGTGGAAAGCCAAACCGACTCCATCTTCCGCCAATATGACTTGGATGAGATTGTTGTTACAGGCACACGCACACCTAAGTTTCTAAAGGACACCCCAATACAGACGCGTGTCATAACATCTGCAGACATAGCCAAAATAGATGCAACCAATGTGCAAGACTTGCTTCAGCAGGAGTTGCCAGGTGTAGAATTCTCGTACTCTATGAACCAGCGGACACATCTTAACTTCTCGGGATTTGGAGGTCAGAGCATACTGTTCCTTGTTGACGGCGAGCGTCTTGCAGGAGAGACAATGGACGATGTTGACTTTACGCGCCTGACGATGGACAATGTTGAGCGCATAGAGATAGTAAAGGGAGCTGCTTCGGCACTTTATGGCAGTAGCGCATCGGGTGGTGTTATAAACATCATCACAAAGAAAGCGTCGAAGCCATGGACGCTAAACCTTAACGGACGACTTGCCAAACATGGCGAGCAACGATATGGCGGAACATTTGGACTGAACAGCAAGCATTGGAGCAACATGCTGTCGGCCAATTACAACACTACAGATAATTACTCGGTAAATAGTGGAGCCAATCCCGTTACGCGTGTTATATCTACCATCTATGGCAACAAAACCATAAACACACGCGAGCAACTCACGTGGAAACCTTCTTCGGCATTGAGCTTTACCGGAAGAGCAGGCTACTTCTTTCGCGAGACAACTCGCACCATAGGACAACCAGAACGCTACCGCGACTTTAGTGGCGGATTGAGAATGAATTGGACTATGTCGGCTTTCGACCAGTTGCGTGTAAACTATTCATTCGACCAATACGACAAGTCGAATTATCAAACCGTTCGTCGATTGGACATTCGCTCGTACAGCAATGTGCAGAATACTGTGCGTGCATTGTATAGTCATGAGTTTGAGAGGGGAGATGTGTTGACCCTTGGTTCCGACTATATGCACGACTATCTATACAATACCAACCTTGATAGTTCTACACGCGAGCAAGACTGTTTTGACGTGTTTGCGCAATACGATTGGATGGTAAGCGACAAGGTAGAGCTTGTAGGAGCTTTGCGTTACGACTATTTCTCGGACGGAAGTCAGTCGAACCTTACACCTAAGCTTAATCTGCGCTATCGTCCAACAAGCCGTCTTACTATGCGTGCCGGATATGGCATGGGATTTCGAGCTCCAACACTTAAAGAGAAGTATTACAACTTTGATATGGCAGGCATATGGATTGTGGAGGGCAACAAGGACCTTAAGTCGGAATTGAGCCATAACTTCAACCTCTCGGCCGAATATATCCATGGTCATTACGACTTTACAGCATCGGTCTACTATAATTTTGTGCACAACAAACTTGCCACAGCTGCGCCTTACTTCAAGACAGCTACCGACAAGCTGCCTTATCTTCCATATGCCAATCTCGACAATTATAGTGTGTGTGGAGGCGAGATAGGAGCACAGGCACGTTGGGACAATGGATTATCGGCACGTATTACATATGCTTACACAAAAGAACATCTGCCTAAGGACAAGGAGGGTAATACTATAAACAACCAGTATATCCCGTCAAGAGAGCATGCGCTCAATGTGCGTGCCGACTACGACCATCGATTCTCAAAGAACTATGCCTTGAGTCTGGGTATCAACGGTCGTGTGATGTCTGGCACAAGCAATGTGGAGTATAAGAACTACTACGATGTGAGCGAGGGCACAATAAAGGTAGACTATCCCGCTTATACAATGTGGAAACTGTCGGCTACACACAACATCGGCAAAGCAATAAAGTTGACAACAGCATTGGACAATCTCTTCAATTATCGTCCAAAGTATTATTATCTCAATTGCCCGTTGACCGATGGCATCAACTTTCAGGTAGGCGTGTCGATAGACATAGACAAGTTCTAATTTTTCTTTTTTTTCTACAATAATAGCCTCATTGGTGCGTTATAAATAATGTAATATTACAACAATACATTATTAGATAACGCACCAATGATTGATTATATAAAAGGCGAACTGGCAGAGCTTACTCCAGTTCAGGCAGTGGTAGAGGCATACGGCGTAGGTTATGCCATGAACATATCCTTAAATACTTACGAGGCAATACAGGGCAAGAAAGACGTAAAGCTGTATGTACACGAGAGTCTTGTAACAGGTGGTCGCGACGACAGTTACACCTTTTTCGGATTTGCTTCAAAGCAAGAGCGCGACCTTTATCGATTGCTTATAACCGTATCGGGTGTAGGTGCCAATACAGCACGTATGATTCTTTCTTCGGCTTCTCCAGCCGAGCTTGCCAATGCCATATCTACAGGCAACGAGCGTCTGCTTAAGGGTGTAAAGGGCATTGGACTGAAGACGGCACAACGTATCATCGTTGACCTTAAGGACAAGATACTGTCACTTGGTATAGCACAAGAAGTGTCGGCAGGCACAGCTGCGGGTTCTACTATCCCAGTTGATGTGCGCGACGAGGCAGTTGCAGCTCTTACAATGCTTGGCTTCTCGCCAGCTCCTACAGCCAAGGTAGTAACAGCCATACTTACAGACGACGCATCGCTTACGGTAGAGCAAGTGGTTAAGTTGGCGCTTAAGCAGATAAAGTAGGGGCGCTTACACAATAATATATATACAAATACGTTATACTTATAAGTAATTGTATACGAACAATAGCGTCAGTAAAGGATTGATGAATTTGCTTAAAAAGATATATAAAACATTTCTTAATTTACATATCCGTGTCTTTTCGGCTCGTGCTTTTGTCGTCATGCTTGTCATGTCGACCATAGTTGCGTATGCCATGAAACAGACTCCTCTGCGTAATGCGCAGCAACGAAGACGTGCGGCAATAGAGCAACGTAATGCTGCCAATGCTGCACAGAAACAAACCGATAACAATAAAAACAGCAAGGATTCGCTTGCTATCATAGCGCAACCGTTGCTGGCAGATGACGACTCCATACCCGATTCGCTTTTACATCCACGTTGGCAGATACAACGCACGTTGCCAATAACACTCGACGACCTGTCTCAGGGCGCCGCCGACCTTAAACGTCCAGACAATCTTAAGCAGCAGGTAGAGTACAACGACTCTATCGACCGATATATTATTGGCTCAAAGATATCCGACACTTATATCAATGCTCCGGTAATGATGACGGCACAGGAGTATATGAAGTGGAGCGAGCGTAAGCTAATGCAAGACTTCTTCCGCAAGAAGAACGACGAGATTTACCAAGCCAAAGGCAAGGAGAAGTTCGACTTTACTGATATACACTTCGACCTTGGTCCGGCCGAGAAGATATTTGGTCCTGGTGGTGTGCGCATTAAGACTCAGGGTACTGCCGAGCTTAAGTTTGGCGCGACAATGAAGAATATTGACAATCCTTCTTTGCCCGTGCGCAACCGCAAGACAACTACAATGGACTTTGACGAGAAGGTTAACCTAAACCTCAACGGACGTGTTGGCGATAAGGTTAACCTTAACCTCAATTATAATACCGATGCAACCTTCGACTTCGACGCACAGAGCCTTAAACTTAAGTACGACGGTAAGGAAGACGAGATTGTAAAGCTTGTAGAAGCAGGCAATGTGTCATTTCCTTCAAACTCGTCGTTGATAAAGGGAGCATCGTCACTATTTGGATTGCGTACCGACTTGCAGTTTGGCAAGCTTAAGTTGCAGCTTGTTGCATCACAGAAGAAGTCGTCTACCAAGAGCGTATCGTCTAAGGGTGGCAAACAGTTTACACCATTTGAGATTGATGCCGCTAATTATGAGGACAACCGACACTTCTTCTTGGCACAGTATTTTCACGATCGTTACGACGATTGGATGCGGTCGTTGCCAAACCTTACATCTGGAATTAAGATTAACCGTGTTGAAATATGGGTTACCAACAAGACTGGAACAACCGCTAACACACGTAACATAATCGCCCTTACCGACTTGGGCGAGAACCGCACCGTGTCCAATCAAGCATGGGGTTTGACCGGACAGCCTGTACCATCTAATGCAGCCAACTCAGAGTACTCGTCAATGACATCGCAGTATGTAGCTGCACGTAATATTGACGAGACATCAACTGTGTTCGATGGAATACCTGGTTTTCATGGCGGTAGCGACTATGAGAAACTCGAGAAGGCAAGATTGCTCAATTCGTCTGAGTATACGGTCAACACCTCACTTGGATATGTATCGCTTAAGACACAGTTGCAAACCGACCAGGTGCTTGCCGTAGCTTACGAGTATACCTATGGCGGTGTAACCTATCAGGTGGGCGAGTTTGCCAGCGATGTTACCGATGCTTCGCAAGCCATCTTTGTTAAGTCGCTTAAGAACACGTCAAACAATCCGCAGCAAGGCAATTGGGGCTTAATGATGAAGAATGTATATTACTTGGCCTCGTCGGTTGAGAAGGAGAAATTCCGTCTTGACGTTAAGTTCCAAAGCGATACAGCAGGCGTATATCTTACATACATCCCAGAACCACAGGTCAAGGACCAGACAATTATAAAGGTTCTTGGTGCCGACCGACTGGATAACAACAGCAAGGCTCATCCTAATGGATACTTCGACTATGTAGAGGGTTATACGGTTTCTAACGGTCGTGCGTTCTTCCCCGTTGCCGAACCATTCGGCAAGTATATGTACAACTATCTTGTGGGTAGGGGAGTGGCTGCCGATCAAGCAACAAAATATGCCTTTACCGAATTGTACGACTCTACCAAGACTGTTGCAAAACAGATAGCCGAGAAGGACAAGTATGTGCTTATGGGCCAGTTCCGCGGTACTTCTGCCAACGTAATATCTACTGGAGCCTACAACATTCCGCAAGGTTCGGTGGTGGTAACTGCAGGTGGTATAACACTTGCCGAGGGTACCGACTATTCTGTAGATTATTCAGGTGGCGAGGTTACTATCCTTAACCAGAGCATTATCGATGCAGGAACACAGGTCAATGTGTCGCTTGAGAGCAATACAGATTATGCCCAACAGCGCAAGACAATGTTTGGCGTGAACTGGGAATACGACTTCTCGAAGGATTTTCAATTGTCGGGTACATTGCAGCATCTGTCTGAACAGGCCCTTACAAACAAAGTGAATATGGGCAGCGAACCGCTGAACAATACACTTTGGGGTCTTAACATCAACTGGAAGAAGGAGAGTCAATGGCTTACAAATATGCTCGACAAGTTGCCGTTCTTGCACCTTACACAGCCTTCGCAGATATCATTCACGGGCGAGTTTGCCCAGCTTATAGCCGGACAAAGTAGTGGCACGCAGGACAATGCATCGTATATAGACGACTTTGAGGAAGCCAAGAACACAATAGATGTAAGCACTCCTACATCTTGGATATTGTCATCTGTGCCGTCGATGTTCCCCGAATCGTCCGACAAAAGCACGTTACGATCAGGCTTTAACCGCTCAAGAATGGCGTGGTATTATATCGATCCTTTGTTCACACGACGCTCTTCATCGCTAACTCCAGGTCATATAAAGAGCGATTTAGACCAGCTTAGCAACCATTATGTGCGCGAGATATACGTAAGCGAGCTGTTCCCAAACCGCGACCAAAGCGCATACAACGGCTCTACATCTACAATCAATGTGCTCAACCTTGCTTATTATCCTAACGAGCGAGGCCCGTACAACTTCAACCCAGACCTCAATGCAGACGGTACACTTAACAATCCGCAGCAACATTGGGGTGGTATGATGCGCAAACTTGATACCAACGACTTTGAGGCTGCAAACATAGAGTATGTTGAGTTTTGGATGCTCGACCCCTTTATATATACTCGTCAGCAAGGTCAGGCATCCGATTATGGTGGCGACTTCTATATCAACCTTGGCGAAATGAGCGAGGATATATTACGCGATGGCAAGAAGTTCTACGAGAGTGGAATGCCTGTTGATGGCTCAACCAATTTCACCACAACCCAATGGGGTAAGGTGCCCAACCAAGCAACTGTAACTTATGCCTTTGCAACAACCAAGGGTGCACGTGCTTTGCAAGATGTGGGTTTCAACGGACTTAATGATGAGGAAGAACAGAAGTGGGAGTCGTATCAGGACTTCTTGACTGAGATACAAGGCAAGGTGAGTCCTGCTGTATGGGATTCGATATGGGCAGACCCGGCTGGCGATAACTATCACTATTTCCGTGGCTCTGATTATGATCGTATGCAGGCTCCTATTCTGCGTCGATATAAGTATATTAATAATCCTCAGGGCAACTCGCCAGACAGCGATTCGCGTACCGAGAGCTACGACACATCGTATAAGTCAACTCCGGATGTGGAGGATATAAACCAGGACTATACTCTTAACGAGTATGAAAAATACTTCCAGTATCATGTGTCTATTCGTCCCGAAGACCTTGAGGTGGGCAAGAACTATATTGTAGACAAGCGCACCACAACACGTCCTTTGCGTAATGGCAACAAGGAGACGGTAGATTGGTATCAGTTCCGTATACCATTGACCGAGTATGAGAAGAAGGTGGGTTCTATCAACGACCTTACATCTGTGCGCTTTATGCGTATGTTTATGACAGGCTTCAAGCATCCAATTGTGCTGCGTTTTGCAACACTCGACCTTGTTAGAGGCACATGGCGTGTATATCAGCAGAATCTTGACAATTCTGCCAATACATCAGGTAGACTGTCTGTCAGCGCTGTTAATATTGAGGAGAACAACGACAAGATGCCGGTAAACTATATCTTGCCTCCTGGTATAAAGCGTGGTCAAGATCCTACTCAGCCGCAGCTTGTAGAAAACAATGAGCAAGCTCTTGCCCTTACGGTAAACACGCTTGGTTCTGGAGAAGCCAAGGCTGTATATAAGAACACGTCGCTTGACCTTAGACAGTATAAGCGTATGCAGATGTTTGTGCATGCCAACTCGTTTGAGCAGAACACAACAAATCTTGAGGATGGACAGCTTTCGGTATTCATCCGATTGGGTTCCGACTATAAGAGCAACTACTACGAGTATGAGATTCCTCTTAAGCTAACTCCGCATAGCAACCAATACAGCCGCTATTCGGCTGAGGCTGCATGGGCGGTATGGCCTAAGGACAATATGCTCGATATTCCGTTGTCGCTCTTTACCGGATTGAAGAAAGAACGCAACAAGGCTAAGGCTATAGGACAGGCTTCGTATAATAGAGCTTACTCGGCCTACGACTCTGACAATCCTAAGAATCGCATCACGGTTATGGGTAATCCTACATTGGGTGAGGTTAAGACGTTGGTTATTGGTATACGCAATAACTCTGGTCAGGAGAAGAGTGGCGAGGTATGGGTAAACGAGCTGCGACTTAAGGAGTTTAACAATTCTGGGGGTTGGGCTGCACAAGGCAACTTCAATGTTCAGCTATCAGACCTTGGCTCGTTTAATGCTCAAGGACGATATACATCGTCAGGATTCGGCGGTCTGGAAGAAGGTGTAGCCGAACGTAGTACAGACGATCAGTCTAACTATACTGTTACAGCAAATATCGACCTTGGTAAGTTCTTCCCTGACAAGGCTAAGGTTAGTGCGCCATTGTACTACTCGGTGACAAAGGAGAAGACATCGCCTAAGTATAATCCACTTGATACCGATATGGAATTGAAGGATGCTCTTGACGCGGCTGGGTCACGACAAGAGCGCGACTCAATAGAGAATATAGCCGTGACAAAGGTAACGCAGACCAACTTCTCGTTGTCTAACGTTCGTGTTGGAATACAGAACAAGCGTCATCCTATGCCATACGATCCTGCCAACTTCTCGTTCTCGTATTCGCATAGCCACTCTTACACAACGGGTGAGACTACGGTATATGAGCGTGAGGACAACTGGCGTGGTGCACTCAACTACTCATGGACTCCGGTATACAAGTCGTATGAACCATTCAAGAAGATAAAATCGAAGTCGAAATGGCTTGACTTGCCAAAGAAGTTCGCCTTGAATTGGTTGCCGCAGAATGTGGGCTTTAATACGGAGATAACTCGCAACTATTACGAATTGCAAGAGCGTGATATGGAATCGACGGAGAATCAGAATCTGCCGTTGACATTCTCGTCACAGTTCTTGTGGAATCGTGAGTTCAACTTGCGTTGGGATTTAACGAAGAATCTGCATATGAACTTCCAGAGTGCAACCAATGCCGAGATTGAGGAACCTTATGTACCTGTCAACAAGGACCTTTATCCTGACCAGTATTCGGTTTGGAAGGATTCTGTGTGGACATCAATAAAGCATATGGGTACACCGCTTAACTACAATCAGTCGTTTCAAGCATCTTATAAGTTGCCTATCAACTTGCTGCCAGTATTCGACTGGATAACATCTGATGCGTCGTACAATGCAACCTACAATTGGGTGAGAGGTACCGACCTTGAAGATGGAACATCGCTTGGCAATACTATTGCCAACAACCGCCAGATAAATATCAACGGACAGTTTAATCTTGAGAAGTTGTACAACCATGTGCCGTTCCTTAAGAAAACTAACGAACGATTCAAGAAGAACAACTCGGTGAAACCTAAGGCAACATCGCTGAAAACAAACTTGCGTAACAAGAAGAATAAGGATGGCGGCAAGAACAAGCCAGGAGATAGGGACGAACGATTGCGCAGTAAGTTGCCTAAGAACAAGCGTGCCTTTGAGAAGGAGATAACACTTATGCCGGACACTACGATAAAGGTGGTGCACAGCAAGAAGACACGCCGCATCATTGTATCGGCAAAGACTCAGGACGGACATGCGTTTAAGTTGAAGTATCGCCGAATGGACGATAACAGTATACGTATATTAAATAAGGTGGACTCGGCAACAAAGATAAAGGTATCTGTTATTGCCAAGCAGCCGCTTGATGAACATAGTTGGTATCGTACCGCACAATCGGTGGCACGTGTGCTGATGATGGTTCGCAATGTAAGCGTAAGCTATCGCAACCAATATGCAATGTCGTTGCCTGGCTTTAAGCCTATGATAGGCAATGCTTTTGGACAGGGACATGGTATGGGAGCAATGTCGCCAGGTCTTGATTTTGCCTTTGGTTTCATTGGTGATAGTTATATCGACAAGGCACGTGAGAATGGTTGGCTTATGATGAGCGACTCTTTGGCAACGCCGGCAACAACCAATAAGACAGAGGACTTGCAGCTTAAGGCAACGTTGGAGCCTGTTCGTAACTTGAAGATAGACCTCAATGCATCGCGCACAATGACAACAGCGCGTTCAGTACAATATATGTACGAGGGTAATCCTACAACGCAGAGCGGTACGTTTACAATGACAACACTATCGCTTCGTAGTGCGTTTGAGGGTTCTGGCAATGCCAATAACGGATATCATTCGGCTTCGTTCGAGCGTTTCTGCAATTCGCTTGAGGGATATCGTCAACGTGTTGAGGCTAAGTATGCGGGTGCAGTATATCCTGCAGGAACATCGCTTGCAGGCAAACCATTTAATGCAGAGAACGGTGGTGTAAACAAGTATAGCGCTGACGTAATGGTGCCTGCCTTCCTTGCTGCATATACCAATATGGGTGATGGAGGCTTGTCGCTGTTCCCGTCGCTGTCTAAACTGTTGCCCAACTGGACTATCAAATACAGTGGATTGTCTAAGTTGCCGTGGTTTAGAGATGTGTTCAAGAGTGTAAACATCAACCACTCGTACAAGAGTATATATGCTGTGGGCTCGTACTCGTCGTATAGTACGTATATGGAGTATATGAATGGACTTGGTTTTATAACCGATGCTACAAGCGGAGCGCCAATACCAAACTCGATGTACAATGTCTCGACGGTGAGCATCAATGAGGCATTCTCGCCATTGCTTGGTGTAGATGTAACGTTGAATAATAACATGACAATCAAGGCCGAGTATCGTACAACGCGTGTGTTGAGTCTTAGTATGACTTCGGTACAGATTAACGAGTCATCTTCGCACGACTGGGTTATTGGTGCAGGTTATACGCTTAACAACTTCAATTTATTTGGAGGTGGTCGTAATAGGCATCGTCAGGTTAAGTCAAGACAGAAGGGTGGAGCAAAGGGTGACTCTAACTCTTCATCGCGCCGCTCAACGGGTGGTGTTAATAATGATTTGAAGTTAAGGCTTGATCTTAGTGTGCGCAAGCAAGCTGCTATAAGCCGCGATATTGCCACAATGACATCATCGGCAAATAGCGGCAATACAGCGTTTAAGCTGTCTTTCTCTGCCGACTATACGTTGTCAAGAATGCTTACTATGAGCTTCTACTACGATAGACAAACTAATACACCGTTGCTGTCGTCAAGCTCATATCCAACGACAACACAGGACTTTGGATTGAGTATGAAGTTCTCGTTGACAAGATAGAGAATATATAGGGCTAGTAGTTCTAGAATTACTAGAATTACTAGAATAACTAGTCTTACTAGAATTACTAGCCTCTCTATTCTCTCTCAATACCCCTCTCCCCCTATCATCCTTCTCCTTCTCCCAGTTTTTCCTTAAGCCTCTTAATCTCTTCTTGCTGCGAGTAGTATGCCTTTAGGGCGCGCTGCTTAAGGTCGTTGTATGCAGCTTTCCACTTTTCGGCTTCGGTGCGGGCTTCTTTAAGTGCTTGTTCAAGCCTTGAGCATTCGGCTTCGAGTTGCTTGAGCTTTTCGTCCTGCTTCTGCCGATATCCGGTGCGAGCCTTGTGCATACGCTCTTTAATACCGCCTTCGGTAATAAACTCACGCTCTAATGTCTTAAGAAACGACATCATCATCTTGTCTATGAAGTGGCAGAGTGTAAGAGCATAGTTGCACATCTGCTCATCGGTCCATTGCAGGAAATAAGGCTCATAATCTATAAGCTTATTGTGCCAACGGCAATAGTCAACCATAACATTATATCTGCTATCACCAGGCATATACATTTGGAGATGGCGCGACTTTAGGTAATCCTGCCTGTATAATTTGGTCGCGTGTTCGGTCTTTATATAGATGAATAAACCTATTGCAAAACACAAACGATAGCTGATATATAACATCCGACTTCTGGTAAAAATACAATTCGTCCCACTTGTATTGTTTGCCGAAGATGCTTTGATTATTACCTTTGGCATCTTTGTTGTCTGTATTGTTAGTGATGTCTGTCATAAAGGAAAATTAGGTTAATGGTTTAATAAGGGCAAATATAAGCAAAATAATTGATACAAAAAAACAAGCAAACAAGAAGTAAATGGATTAAGACCTATTACTTCTTGTTTGCTTGTATTGAATATAGCCAAAGCAACCTTACTTCTTGTTTGCTTTAGCTCGTTTCTTACTTCTTGTCGTAAGCATGTAATGGATAGTCGGTGGTGTAGTGCAAACCACGACATTCCTTACGCTCAATGGCCTGGCGTGTTATGAGATAGCCCACGTTAATCATATTGCGAAGTTCGCAGATGTCACGACTTGCTTTTACGCGCTTAAATAGAGCTTCAGTCTCCTCGTACAGCAAGTCAAGACGATCCCATGCACGTTTGAGTCGAAGGTCGCTTCGAACAATACCCACATAGTTAGACATAATCTCGCCAACCTCCTTAACACTTTGTGTTATTAGTACCTGTTCCTCGTTAGTCATTGTACCTTCATCGTTCCACTCAGGTACCTTTTCGTTGAAGTCGTAATCATCAACGTGTGCCAACGAGTGCTTGGCTGCTGCATCAGCATATACCACAGCCTCAATAAGAGAATTGCTTGCAAGACGGTTGCCACCATGCAGACCTGTGCAAGAACATTCGCCAATAGCATAAAGACGCTCAATAGACGACTGTCCGTTAAGGTCTACCTTAATACCGCCACACATATAGTGGGCAGCCGGGCGAACAGGGATATAGTCGGTAGTTATATCTATGCCAATCGACTTGCACTTGTGATAGATATTTGGGAAATGTTTCTTTGTCTCTTCAGGATTCTTATGTGTAACGTCGAGACAAACATGATCAATACCATGAATCTTCATCTCCTTATCAATTGCACGTGCCACGATATCACGTGGAGCCAACGATAATCGTTCGTCGTATTTCTCCATAAACGACTCGCCGTTAGGCAAGCGCAGTATGCCACCATATCCACGCATAGCCTCTGTAATAAGGAATGCTGGATGAGTTTCGCCTGGATGATAAAGAGCTGTTGGATGGAATTGTACAAACTCCATATCCTTAACAGTGCCCTTGGCACGATATACCATCGCCTCGCCATCGCCGGTGGCAATAACAGGATTTGTAGTAGTTTGGTATACAGCACCGCAACCTCCAGTACACATCAGCGTAACCTTACTAAGATATGTGTCCACCTTCTCGGTTTCAGGATTAAGCACGTATGCGCCATAGCAGTTGATATACGGAGTACGGCGAGTTACGCGTGCGCCAAGATGATGCTGAGTGATAATCTCCACAGCAAAGTGGTTCTCCTTAATGTCAATGTCAGGACAAGCACGAACAGCAGCCATAAGTCCACGTTGAATCTCGGCACCCGTGTCATCTGCATGGTGCAGAATACGGAATTCAGAGTGTCCTCCTTCGCGATGAAGGTCAAACTCACCATCTTCTTTACGGTCGAAGTTGACACCCCATTTTACAAGCTCTTTAATCTGTTCAGGGGCATTGCGTACAACTTGCTCAACGGCACGACGGTCGCTGATAAAGTCACCGGCAATCATAGTATCCTCTATATGCTTGTCGAAATTGTCAACTACAAGATTAGTTACTGAGGCTACGCCACCTTGGGCAAACGATGTGTTTGCCTCATCAAGCGAAGTCTTGCAAATCAAGCACACCTTACCTTTGTGTGCGCGAGCTACCTTCAGGGCGTAGCTCATGCCGGCAACACCGGCGCCGATAATCAGAAAGTCGTATTTGAAAACCATCTTTTCTGTTTTTTTCTTAGACGATGCAAATTTAGAGAAAAAAATGAAGACATTGCATAGTTTTGTTCACTTTTTTATTGCTTTCCCATAATTCCCCATAATAATGTCTATCATAACTATATAATAAGGTGTATATATAATATTTTCAGTATTTTTTGTCTACTTACTTAAAAATTTGTACTTTTGCACCAAATTTGAGTATACTTAAAAAATCATTATAATGGAGATTTCATATAAATGGCTTAAGGAGTATGTTGATTTCGACCTTACTCCCCAAGAAACAGCCGACGTGCTGACATCTTGCGGACTTGAAGTTGACTCTCTTGAAGAAGTACAGACCATTAAGGGTGGACTGAAGGGACTGTACGTGGGCAAGGTATTGACTTGCGAGATGCACCCTAATTCAGACCACTTACATATAACAACCGTTGATTTAGGCAAGGGCGAACCACAGCAGATAGTATGTGGTGCACCAAATGTTGCTGCCGGTCAGAAGGTTATAGTTGCCGATCTTGGTTGCGTGCTATACGACGGTGACAAGGAATTTGTTATCAAGAAGTCTAAGTTGCGTGGTGTTGAGTCTAACGGTATGATTTGTGCCGAAGATGAGATAGGTGTTGGAACAAGTCACGATGGTATAATCGTATTGCCAGAAGACGCCCCCGTAGGACAGCCAGCAGCAGAATATTATCATTTGGAAAGCGACTGGGTTATCGAGATTGATATCACAGCCAACCGTTCGGATGCGCTAAGCCACTGGGGTGTAGCGCGCGACCTATATGCTTGGCTCAAGCGCAATGGTTATAACACATCGCTTCATCGTCCCGACTGCTCTGAGTTTACAGTCGACAACACCAACCTTCCTATCGATGTTGAAATTGAGAACACCGAGGCTTGCAAGCGTTATGCTTGCGTTAGCATTACTGGTTGCGAGGTTAAGGAGAGTCCGGAGTGGTTGCAAGACAAGCTCAAGGTTATTGGCTTGCGTCCTATCAACAACATTGTCGACATCACCAACTATGTGATGATGGCATATGGTCAGCCTATGCATTGTTTCGATGCAGATATGGTTAAGGGCAACAAGATAGTAGTGCGCACTCAGCCAGAAGGTACAAAGTTTGTGACACTTGACGGTGAGGAACACACTCTTGGCGAGCATGACCTTAGTATTTGTAATGCTGAAGAGCCAATGTGTATTGCCGGTATATTCGGCGGCAAGGGTTCTGGTACATACGATACTACAACCAACGTGGTACTTGAGAGTGCATATTTCCATCCTACATGGATTCGTAAGAGTGCACGTCGTCATGGACTTAGTACCGACGCAAGCTATCGTTTCGAGCGTGGTATCGACCCTAACGGCATAATATATGCATTGAAGCAGGCTGCTATCCTGTGCAAGCAGTTGGCAGGTGGCAAGGTTAGCATGGAGATAAAGGATGTTTATCCAACACCGATTGCCGACGCACGTGTACAGCTCGACTACGAGTATGTAGACCGCCTTATTGGCAAGAAGATTGGCAATGATATGATACGCTCAATTGTTGAGAGTCTTGATATGAAGGTGATTTCGGAGACAGATACTGGCTTGGAGCTTGATGTGCCAGCTTATCGTGTAGATGTACAGCGTCCATGCGATGTGGTAGAGGATATCCTCCGTATCTACGGATATAATAATGTGGAGATACCTACACAGCTTAAGAGTTCGCTCACCATTCTTGGCGACGAAGACAAGGCATACCATCATCAGAATGTCATCAGCGAACAACTTGTTGGTTGTGGATTCCGCGAGATCTTGAACAATTCGCTTACTAAGACAGCCTACTATACAGAGCTTAACCACTACACAGAGGATACAACAGTAAAGGTGATGAATCCTCTAAGCTCCGACCTTGGCGTAATGCGTCAGACCTTGCTCTTCGGCGGATTGGAGAGCATATGTCGTAACGTAAACCACAAGATGCCTAATCTACGCTTCTTCGAATTTGGCAATTGCTACCACTTCTCACCAGAGAAGAATAACGACGAGGACCCTATAAAGGCATATACAGAGGAGATGCACCTTGGTATGTGGCTCACAGGCAAGCGTGTCGAAGGTTCGTGGGCACACGCCGACGAGCAGTCTAATTTCTACGAGCTCAAGGCATACGTTATGAACATATTCACTCGTCTGGGTGTTAACCCTGGCATTGTAGTAGCCGAGAAGTCGGACAACAACGTCTTTGGTAAGGCTCTCGCCTTGAAGGCTCGCAGTGGTAAGTTGCTTTGCGAGATGGGTACCGTAAGCCACAAGCTTCTTAAGAAGATGGACATTGACCAAGATGTGTTCTATGCCGACATCAATTGGAACAACATCATGCGTGCCATCAAGAAGAACGAAACCTTGTATCACGACATCAGCAAGTTCCCGTCTGTAAGTCGCGACCTTGCCTTGCTTATTGACAAGAGCGTAGAGTTTGAGCAGATAGAGCAGATAGCTCGCCAGACCGAGAAGAAACTTCTCAAGAGTGTTGAGCTGTTCGATGTATACGAGGGCAAGAATCTTCCGGAGGGCAAGAAGAGCTACGCTGTAAACTTTATCTTGCAGGACGAGACAAAGACTCTAAATGACAAGCAAATTGAGGCCATTATGACCAAGCTCATCAATAACCTCAAGCAGAAGTTGGGCGCAGAGTTGCGTTAATGTCAATCTGTAATTGCCGAACATAATAACGGTGCAAAACCAGAATAAATTCAAAATATTAAATAAGAAATATTAATAACAAAAATGGGAAGAGCATTTGAGTATCGTAAAGCTACAAAGCTGAAGCGTTGGGGCCACATGGCTAAGACATTCACCCGTCTGGGCAAGCAGATTGCTATTGCTGTTAAGGCTGGCGGTCCAGAACCAGAAAACAACCCTTCATTGCGTTCTATCATCGCTACATGTAAACGCGAGAACATGCCGAAGGACAACATCGAGCGTGCAATCAAGAACGCTATGGGCAAGGATCAGAGCGAGTATAAGGAAGTAACCTACGAGGGATATGGCCCTCACGGTATCGCTATCTTCGTTGACACACTTACCGACAACACCACACGTACAGTAGGCGATGTACGCTCGGTATTCAACAAGTTCAACGGTACACTTGGTACAACAGGCTCGCTGTCTTACCTCTTCGACCACAAGTGTGTATTTACATTCAAGAAGAAGGACGGCATCGATATGGAAGAGCTTATCCTTGAGCTTATCGACTTCAATGTAGAAGACGAGTTTGACGAGGATGAGGAAGAGGGAACAATCACAATCTACGGCGACGACGTTAAGGCGTATGCTCAGATTCAGAAGTTCCTTGAGGACCAGGGCTTCGAGGATATCGGTGGCGAGTTTACTTATGTTCCTAACGATTTGAAGGATGTTGACGCCGACCAGCGTGCTACTATCGACAAGATGGTAGAGCGTCTTGAGGAGTTTGACGATGTTCAGAACGTATATACCAACATGAAGCCTGAGGAGGGCGAGTAAATAATAAATAACCAAAGCCCCACCTCCTTGCCCTTCCCAAGTAGGGATGAGCAAAGGGGTGGGGCTTTTTAAATATACAGCATTATGAATCACTTGGACTACACTACTTGCGGTACATGCAGCCGTCTTATCTCTATTGATGTTGATGCTGATGGCATTATCCGCAATCTATCGTTCGTGGGTGGATGCAATGGCAATCTTAAAGGCATCTGCGCTCTTGCTATCGGCAAGAAGGCATCAGACATAAAGCATACTCTTAAGGGAATTAGCTGCAACGGCAAGTCTACCAGCTGCCCCGACCAGCTTGCTACAGCATTGGAGCAAATGGGATATTAATATCTGCCGATGATGATGTATTCATCTGCCGATGATATTTACTTCATTAAAATGAGCTAAACCACTACAAAACGAATATATTTATATCGCTCAGCAAACTAAAACTGAGCGATTTTTTAGGTTCATCCGATATTTGGAGTGATACAACCTGGAGGTTATCGTGGAGGTTGGCATCTTGATGTTCGTATAATGAACGTATAATTTTACTTGTAGTTCTTTTGTATGTAGTTCCCACAGAATGCACAGACCACACAGAAGCCTACGGGCTTAAGCTTTTCGAATCCACAGAATGGCCTACGCTTCGCGAGGCAAGAATCCACAGAAATGATTGCTTGCGCCGCCATAGGCGGCGAACCATGCTAACCTCGGCGACGCTACACAAGCAATCAATTCTGTGCCTTCTGTCGTATGACGC
>OBII01000132.1_pt1 | contig 33483 bp, 26 predicted proteins | sample 2433771 | NCBI WGS metagenome assembly OBII01 (sample SAMEA2452127, study PRJEB22498) | human gut metagenome | biome: human feces; feature: human gut; material: feces | place: Australia | collected 2012
GCGAATGCAAAACGTCAAGTTTACTTGAACGTTTTGCTGAGCCGCAGCCTATCTTAGGCAAAAATAGTGCAAGGCGAATGCAAAACGTCAAGTTTACTTGAACGTTTTGCTGAGCCGCAGCCTATCTTCTACAAAGATAGTGCAAGGCGAATGCAAAATGTCAAGTTTACTTGAACGTTTTGCTGAGCCGCAGCCTATCTTCTACAAAGATATTACTTAGACGTGAAAATAGAAATATTTGCTACAGAAATAATATAAAAATATTACAATAGTGTACTTCACCTTGTGTGGGTATGCTCTTTTGTAGACCACATTCGAGAATCTGCTGAAGCATACCCTTTGGTGGGTATTTTACTTGTGATAAAGATGCTTTTTTATTAAAACACTGTGCGAGGCATTTGAAATGTTATACTTTTGCATCAGACGCGTCTCAATAAACTTTAAAAAGAATAAAAAGTAGAAGAAAATGAAAGTTTTAAAATACTTGCTTTTCTTTATCATTTTTCTCTTCCTCTCATGCAGTGAAGATGAAAATGTATTAAATAATGAGGAAGGGCAATTAAATGCTCCAACTTCTTATTACGTAAGCGCCGAAATGGCACTTACCAAAGCAACTGCAATGTTGAACAAAATTGAGAAGGCAAGTTCAAAGGCTACTAGAGCCTCAGAAAAGTCTAGTCGTGAAGTTGAGGAAATCGAAGTTTTGCATTCGAACATTTTATGTCGAATTTTAAAAAGGTATTGAAATGAGAACTGTAATACAACTGCTTTCTGCTGTGTTGGTAACGTTGTTAATGAGTTGTTGCTCTGATGATGAATTTAATAACATTGCTATAGGACAAGAGATTACATATGAAGTTCCGAATAAGGGCGGAAAATATAAATTGAATACGTCGCCTGCCAATCATTATTGGGCTTTGGAGAGCATCAAAATTCAATATGATGGCAAAATCGTTACGTTATACGATAGTAGCAATAATCCATACGTTTGTGAAAATCAAAATTTAGAAAAAGCTGTTGGCTATTGTTGCGACGATTATAGCATCTATCAGCGCGAAGGTTCGGAAGATGTTATTTGTAAACTCTGTAGAAATACATCAGGTAGTGATAGAACTTTTATTGTAGAGTTTAGTGATGGTGATGAATTTACGAAAGTAAAGGTACATCAAGTAAAATAACTTCCTTTTGGCCTTATGAGATACTCTATGTGAGATAAAGGTCTGATAAACTTCAATTTACGGCCTCTCCCCCTAGCCTCCTCCCCGACCGGGAAGGGTTAGGGGAAGAGGCCGTAAATTGAAGTTCTCCGCTATTTAATAAATGTCAGCCAGTTGTTGTCCACTACGTAGTGTACGACAGCTAATTATCGAGAAAAGAATGGTTCTTCACCCATGACGGAATAGTGCTTATCCCCTTATATTTATTTAGAAGGTAAGTTGACTCCGTTGCGTACTTATTTTTAATTAATGTGGGTCTATGACGAATCGTGTGGGTAAACTGCGATTTGTCGAACAGAATGACCTTAATTTTTTACCCCCGAAACAGCCTGAGATAGGTCGTTCGGGGGCCTTTGATAAAGTTACAATTTATTTTTTTGAACTGAAAATCAATTAGTTACATTTTTTCTGAATAGCCCTATTTAGCGACAGACGATTTTTTTGAGGCAATTAGCTATTTGATGAATGCCGACCAATCATCGTCCACTTAGTCGTGTACGTGTTTCCACTGGCCAGTGTACATGTTTCCACAGGCCAGTGGAAACACGTACACAGGCCAGTGGACGACAGCTGATCACCGAGAAAAAAATGGCCCTCCACTTATGGTTGAACCTTTTGGTGTCCTTCCTCTCATCTTTATTCATAAGGTAGGTTGACGCTGTAGCGTACTTATTTTTAATCAAGGTTGACACTGCAAATGCGGCATCGTAAGGAGGGTTATACCTACTTGATATAACGCGTGTGTGATACATTCGTCGATAAAAAACACGGGTTTGTCTATTTTGCAGTGTCAACAAGTCTTTAGTTGGATTTTAACAATAGAGGGTACTATATCTTTGCACTTGTAAAAACGAAACATAAGACAGAATGAAAATGTTTAAACTGCAAAAATTAGGAATGGCTACTGTGTTGAGCCTGTTGCCCTTATGTAGTTGGGCACAGACGGCAGATGGCGTGTGGTCACTTAGCGATTGCATTAACTATGCTTTGGCGCATAATGTGCAGTTGCTCAAAAGTCAGGCTACGGAGCAGTCAACACGCGTAGATGTGACAGAGGCAAAGGCAGGATTGCTGCCCAGCCTAAGTGCCTCAGTTACGCAAGGGGTGAATTACCGCCCTTTCCAAGAGAGTGGAGGTAACTTCGTGAATGGCGGCATTGCTACATCGGCTGCTGATAAGGTTACGCAGAATGGTAGCTATGGCGTAAACGCTCAGTGGGTAGTGTGGAACGGTGGAAAGAATAAGATGAACATTACCAATGCACAGTATTCACAGCAAATGGCGGCTTATGACACGCAAACTTCAGCTAACGAGATTAAGGAGCAAATAGCGCAACTCTACGTGCAGATACTCTATATGACGGAGGCTGAGAAGGTGAACGAAACGCTTCTGAAGCAGGACTCTGTCATCTGTCAGCGTGGCGAGCAGATGGTTAAAGTGGGTTCGATGGCGAAGGCTGACTTAGCTCAGTTGCAGGCGCAGATGAGCCAAGGACGCTACGATGTGGTGAACGTTCAAACGCAGATAGCTGAAGCAAAGATGCAATTGAAGCAGTTGCTCGAATTGTCTTCGGAGGTGGCTTTCGACGTTCAACCTATCAGTGCCACTGATGCCCAAGTGTTAAGCACGATTCCTTCGAAAGCGGCTATTTATGAAGCAGCCTTAGAAAGTCGTCCTGAAATTAAGCGTTCGCAATTGGCGATTGAGCAAAGTGCTTTAAACACGAAGATCGCGAAGAGCGGCTATATGCCCACGGTAAGCCTCACGGGAAGTTTAGGCGATAGTCACATGACGGGTAGCCAAACGAACTGGGCCAAGCAAATGAAAAATAACTTTAGTGGTCAGTTAGGCGTGTCGGTCAGCATTCCAATATTTGACAATCGTAAGAACAAGAGCGCTGTCGAACGTGCTAAGGTGGCAGAGACTACAGCGCAACTCGACTTGCAAGATACGCAAAAGCAGTTGTCACAAACCATTGAGACGTATTGGCTCAACGCTACCAGTTCGCAAGCGAAGTATGCAGCCGCAAAGTCAAACGTGGCGAGCATGGAAACAAGCTATGACCTCATGACAGAGCAGTTCAACTTAGGGCTAAAGAACATTGCCGAGCTACTTGACAGTCGTGCTAACTTGTTGAATGCGCAACAACAGATGCTGCAGGACAAGTATACCGCATTATTAAATCGTAATTTGCTCTCATTCTATGGGGGTGAGGAGTTAAAGTAATATAGATAAGAACCATGAAGTTGAATAAAAAGAAAATATTCATTGGCGTAGCGGCTGTAGCAATCGTTGCAGGTGGTGTCTATGCCTTCTTGCAAAAGCAGGAAGCTCCCTTCGAGGTGAGCTACGAAACGGCTAAAGTTGAAAAAGCTACTATTGGAAATAGCGTGACGGCAACGGGTACGATTGAGGCCGTGACTTCAGTTGAGGTCGGTACGCAGGTGTCGGGCATCATCGATAAGATTTACGTTGACTACAATAGTGTAGTGAAGAAAGGGCAAGTCATTGCTGAGTTGGACAAGACGAACTTAATCAGTGAGTTGAAGAGTGCTACAAGCCAACTGGAAAGCGCAAAAAGCGACTTGAACTATCAGCAGTCAAACTTTAGTCGTATGAAGACGCTTTACGGCAAAGGACTCATCAGCGCAAACGATTACGAGTCAGCTTGTTTGTCGTTGCAGCAGGCCCAAAGCCTTGTGGCTCAGCGTCAGGAGGCGGTCAATAAAGCGCAAACTAACTTAAGCTATGCTACGATTACGTCACCTATTGACGGCGTGGTATTGAGTAAATCGGTAGAAGAAGGTCAGACTGTAGCTTCAAGCTTTAGTACGCCAACGCTCTTTACGATAGTGAAGGATATGACCGATATGCGCGTTGTAGCCAGCGTCGATGAGGCCGATATAGGTCAAGTAAAAGTAGGACAACGCGTCACTTACACGGTTGATGCTTATCCCGATGAAACGTTTGAGGGTACAGTAACGCAGGTGCGCAATGAAGCTACAACGGAGAATAATGTAGTTACCTATGAGGTGGTTATTTCAGCTCCGAACCCTGACTTAAAGTTGAAACCAGGCTTGACCGCAAACGTGACTATCTATACGTTGGAGCAATCGGGTATCGTTAGCGTACCAACAAAGGCGTTGCGCTTTACTCCCACAAAGGAGACTGTTGGGGCAAAAGATAAAATCGTAGATTGTAATGGTACACACAAGCTTTGGGTGCGTGAAGGAAGAACCTTTAAGGCATATAGCGTACAGACGGGTATAACGAATGGCACTCGCACACAGATATTGAGTGGCGTAAAAGAGGGTACGGTCGTAGTAGTCGACATGAAGGAAGCCGCAAGCAACGACGAATCCTCTGAATCGACTGAAGGCAGTGACGAGAAGAGTCCCTTCTCTCCTGGACCTCCCAGTAAAAAGAAAAAGTAAGCTATTATGGAAAAGATAGTAGACGAGGCCTTCCCTCAGCCAGAAGATAGGGCTGATAAGAAGGTGGTGATAGAGTTGGACAATGTTCGACGTAACTTTATTGTGGGCGACGAGACCGTTCATGCGCTGAAAGGCGTTTCGTTTAAAATATATGAAGGAGAGTTCGTTACGATTATGGGTACGTCGGGTTCGGGTAAGTCGACTTTGCTCAATCAGTTGGGGTGTCTTGACACGCCCTCAAGTGGTGAGTATTACTTGGACGGCGTGAGTGTGCGCTCGATGAAGCGCAGCGAGCGTGCTATATTGCGTAATCGCAAGATTGGCTTCGTGTTTCAGAACTATAACTTGCTGCCCAAAACTACGGCGGTCGAAAACGTTGAACTTCCCTTGATGTACAATGCTTCCGTTTCGGCAACGGAACGTCGCGAACGGAGTATTGAGGCCCTGAAAATGGTGGGATTGGGCGAGCGCTTGTATCATAAGTCAAACCAGATGTCGGGCGGTCAGATGCAACGTGTGGCCATTGCGCGTGCGTTGGTTAACAATCCGGCTGTTATCTTGGCCGATGAGGCTACGGGTAATTTGGACACGCGTACTTCGTTTGAGATACTTGTGTTGTTTCAAAAGCTCTTTAAGGCTGGTCGAACCATTATATTCGTTACGCACAATCCCGAAATCGCGCTTTACTCAAGTCGTAACATCTTCTTACGTGACGGCTTACTACGTGAGGACGTGGTTAACCATAATATTCATTCAGCGGCAAAGGCTCTGGCCGAACTACCTGTGACGGAGGAGTCGTAAATCGTAAGTATAATATGAATATAGCAAATTTATTTAAGATAGCTTTGCGTGCCATTGCTGCCAATAAGCTGCGTTCCTTTTTGACAATGTTGGGTATCATCATCGGTGTGGCTTCGGTCATTGCCATGTTGGCTATTGGACAGGGCTCGAAAAAGAGCATTCAAGCGAACATTGCAGAGATGGGGTCGAACATGATTATGATCCGTCCTGGACAGGACAAGGGGCCTGGCGGAGCGCAACAAGATGCTTCGGATATGCAGACGTTAAAGTTAAAGGATTATGAAACGCTTAAGGAGCAGTCGAAGTACTTAGCCGCCATATCGCCCAATGTAAACGCTTCAGGACAATTTATTAATGGCAATAACAATACGCCCTCGACTATGTATGGCATTTCGCCCGATTATCTGCAGATTCGCCAGCAGAAGGTAAAGGACGGGGATATGTTTACTGACGAGGACGTAAAGACGAGCGCTAAGGTGTGTGTGATAGGTAAAACGGTAGCGGACAATCTGTTTACGAATGGAGAAGACCCGATAGGCAAAGTAATTCGTTACAACAAGATACCGTTCCGCATCGTAGGCGTATTGGAGTCAAAGGGTTACAACTCATTTGGTATGGACCAAGATGACGTTGTATTTGCTCCTTACACAACGGTGATGAAACGTATTCTTTCAGTTACCTATTTGCAAGGCATCAATGCTTCTGCCATAACGGAGGATATGACGGACTTAGCGATTGAGGACGTGACGAACATCTTGCGCGAAAATCATAAGCTAAAGGGCGCGGACGAGGATAACTTCACCATTCGCAGTCAACAAGAAATGGCTGAGATGATGAACTCAACCTCGGACACGATGACCGTTCTACTCTTAGTGGTGGCTTGTATCTCGCTCGTAGTCGGTGGTATCGGTATTATGAACATTATGTATGTGAGCGTGACGGAACGCACGAAGGAAATCGGCTTGCGAATGTCGGTCGGCGCTCGTGGTATTGACATCTTAAATCAGTTCTTGATAGAGTCGGTATTGCTCAGCATTACGGGGGGCTTAATAGGTGTACTTTGTGGTATTGGCGTGGCAGTTGGCATTAACGTGTTTGCTCACTGGCCTATACAAATACAACCTTGGAGCGTACTCTTGAGCTTTGTCGTATGTTCGGCTACGGGTATATTCTTTGGTTGGTATCCAGCCAAGAAGGCTGCAAGTCTCGACCCCATTGAGGCGATAAGGTATGAGTAGTTTGAATAATTTGAGGTTCGGTTTTAATGATATTATTGATTATCTCCGAACCTCTTTTTGTATATTTGCACGTATCAAAACGAAAGATTACATAATGGCAGAAAAGCATACTTTACAACCCAAACAACCACGTATTGAAACGTTTATAGAGGTTGCGGTGCATGTGTTGGCTTGGAGCTACATTTTCATTTCGCCCTTATTTTTTAAGCGAAGAGGGGAGACAATAGACTGGAATCATTACATTTATGGCAGTTTGTTGCCTATCACGTTGTGTGTCAGCTTCTATCTGAATTACTTTATCTTTGTGCCGCGCTTCTTGCTTAACAAGGAGAAGCGTAAGTGGTTCTTTATCTGTAATGTGCTGATTTTTTGTGTCTATCAATTTGGCATAGAATTGCAAGCCTTCTTGCTCGCTCCGATGAATAAGCCAATGGCATCTCCTCGTGGTGGGTGGCGAGGGCCACATCCAGAATTTCGTAACGATCTTCCGCCTAAGGTGTTTTTCATCGTTCGTGGATTCTTATTTTATGTGTCGGCTATAGGAGCTTCGGTTGTTTTGCATTTAAGTAAACGTTGGAAGCAAAGTGAGAAAGCACGCGCTGAGGCAGAGTTAGGACGCTCGCAAGCGGAGCTGAAGAACTTGAAGAATCAGATCAATCCGCACTTTTTGCTCAATACGCTCAATAATATTTATGCCCTTACGGGGTTTGATCAAGAAAAAGCTCAATGGGCCATTCATGAGTTGAGTCGTTTGTTGCGCTATATGTTGTACGAAAATCAGACGGAACGGGTTAGCTTGAATAAGGAGGTGGAGTTCTTACAGTCTTACATCTCGCTCATGCGCCTGCGATTGCTTGACAATGTTGACGTAAAGGTTGTGTTTGACTATCCGAAGGAAGAGAACCTTCAAATAGCTCCGCTTATCTTCATCTCTTTAGTAGAGAATGCGTTTAAGCATGGCATAAGTTCTGGGCAACATAATTTTATCCATATCACTTTAAAGAGTGACGCACACCATTTATGCTTTTGCTGCGAAAATAGTAACACGCCGCAACGCGAAAGCGATAAGTCGCCAGGGGGTATCGGACTCCAGCAGGTGGCGAGTCGTTTGGAGTATTCTTACCCCAATCGGTATACGTGGCGTGTTGAACTTGCTGACGGTGGTAGTACCTATCGTTCTGTAATTGACATTTATGATAAACCCATTAAACACTAATATAATTATGAAATGCGCTATTATCGATGACGAGCCGCTTGCGCTGGGATTGCTTGAGAGTTATGTAAAGAAGACTCCTATGCTTGAACTCTGCGGTAGCTATTCAAGTGCTATTGAGGCAATGGGTGGATTGCAAAAGAAGCCCGTTGACATCTTGTTCTTGGACATTCAAATGCCTGACTTAGACGGCTTAGAGTTTTCGCGAACGATAGATACTGCTCGTACACGAATTATCTTTACCACAGCTTTTAGTCAATATGCGATTGACGGTTACAAGGTGAATGCACTCGACTATTTGCTAAAGCCTATTAGCTATGCAGACTTTGTGGGGGCTGTGAGTAGAGCGCAAAAGTGGTACGAGATGAGTCAATTAAAGTGGCAGTCCGCTGTTCAGTCAAGTGAGGCAACTACTGATAATCAGAAAGATGTAAATGAATTGAGTACGGAATTAAGTGAATCTGCAACAACATTATCGGAGTCAATAAGTAGTGATGACGGCTATGTGTTTGTTAAGAGTGATTACAAACTGTTGCGCGTTGACTTTGCTGATATTGAGTACATTGAAGGCTTAAAAGATTATGTGAAAATCTATTTGTCATCTGCGCAGAAGCCTATATTGAGTTTAACGTCGATGCGTAGCCTTGAACAGACGTTGCCTCCTTCAACGTTCTATCGTGTTCACCGTTCGTATATTGTAAACATGAGTAAGGTGCGCGTATTTGAACGTGGACAGATCGTCTTTGATGATAAGTATTTGCCGATCTCTGATAGTTATCGCGATAAGGTGCAGCAATATCTTAACTCGCATCTGTTAAAGGGTAGGGGATAGCCGCTTTTGTATTACAACAAGACTTCATATTAGAAATGTAAAAGGAGCCGCCTTTGATTACTTAATAGCAATCAAAGGCGGCTCCTTTTTATGTTATTGTGTTGTTTTTGTTGATTTATCCGTTCATTGAAGCGATGAACTCTTGGTTGTCTTTTGTGTCTTCTAATCGTTTCTTTACATCGGTCATGGCTTCAATGGCGGTCATGTCAGAGATGTAGTTGCGCAAAATCCACATGCGCTTACGCGTAATCTCGTCTTGCAATAAGTCGTCGCGACGTGTAGAGGAAGCAACAATGTTGACGGCTGGGAAGATACGCTTGTTAGCCAATGAGCGGTCGAGCTGTAACTCCATATTACCCGTACCCTTAAACTCTTCGAAGATGACTTCGTCCATCTTAGAACCAGTGTCGATAAGTGCGGTAGCAATGATAGTGAGTGAGCCTCCGCCTTCGATGTTACGTGCTGCACCGAAGAAGCGTTTGGGCTTTTGCAGAGCATTTGCGTCGACACCACCAGAGAGTATCTTGCCTGATGTAGGGGCAACGGTGTTGTAGGCACGGGCTAAACGCGTGATAGAATCGAGGAATATGACGACATCGTGTCCACACTCTACCATACGTTTGGCTTTGTCGAGAACTATACCTGCAATCTTGACGTGGCGCGCAGCGGGTTCGTCAAAAGTTGAGGCGATGACTTCTGCCTTTACAGTGCGCATCATGTCTGTGACTTCCTCTGGTCGCTCGTCGATGAGTAGCATCATGAGGTACGTGTCGGGGTGATTGCGTGCAATGGCGTTGGCAATGTCTTTCATCAACATCGTTTTACCCGTTTTGGGCTGAGCCACGATGAGGGCGCGCTGTCCCTTTCCGATTGGAGTGAAAAGGTCAACTAATCGGCAAGATGTGCTATCGCCTTTACCTGAACATAGGTTGAATTTTTCCTCAGGGAAGAGGGGTACAAGGTGTTCGAACGAAATGCGGTCGCGTACTTCGTCTGGCAACAGTCCGTTAATGCGATCAATGTCGATGAGGGCAAAGAACTTTTCACCGTCACGTGGTATCTTTACTTGGCCCTCGACTACATCGCCAGGCTTAAGGCCAAATTGTCGAATTTGTGTGGGCGAAACGTATATGTCGTCAGGTGATGCTAAATAGTTGTAGTCTGAAGAACGTAGGAAACCGAAGCCTTCGGGTACAATCTCAAGCACGCCTCGGCCAGAAAGTAAGTGGTCAGAGGGCGCAGGTTGCTGCTCGGTAATAGGTGTAAAGTCGGCCTGTGATGAGGGTACGTAAGTTTCTTGATTGTTTGTTATTTCTCCCCCCGCTTGCTTGTTAGCCTTTTGTGCTAAATTGCCTTGTATAATGGGGTCGTCTTTAAAACGACGAAATTTGGGACGGCCTGTAAATGCATTAAATCCTCCTTCTGTAGAGTTATTATCATAGAAGTCGTTGCTTGTCGTGTTTTGAGGTACGTTGAGTTCGCTTCCTTCAAAAATAACAGGAATGTCTTTGGTGATAATAAAGTCTTTCTGATTGTTAGGATTGTCAGCTATGTTGAGTTCAGGACGAACCACGTCTTGCATCTTAAATGAAGACTTCTTATTGTCTAAAGTGCGTTTCACTTCTTCCATGTCGAGTACGTCAGGACGCTTTTCTTCCTCACTCGAATTATTGTTACGCATTTGTTCGGCAATAAAGTCTGGCACTTCATCTGTCAGTGTTCCTTGGCTTTGGGGAATATCTTCTGAAACTGTATTGTTTCCTACTTCTTCTTCTGCTGCTTCTGCTGCAGTATGTTGTGCTTCTTCGGCTTGCAATCGTGCTGCTTCTTCGGCTGCTTTAATTGCAGCTTCACGTGCGGCTATTTCTGCTTTTGATGGACGGCCACGCTTGCGCTTTGGCAATTCTATAGCAATAGGTTGTGGCTTTCCTTCTGTTTCGGTCATATCGGGGGGTGTATTTGTCATGGGTTCTGTTTCTGTGTCAGGAAATAAAGATGGACCTTGAATTTGTGTCGCTGCTTTAGTTGTTCGCTTGGGGCGTTTTTCAATCTTGCTTATTGTAGAAACACCTTCCGCTTGAGCATCTAAAATGGCATAAATAAGTTCGTCATTCGTCTTTTTGCTAATAGCTTTGATTTTTAGGTTCTTAGCGAGAGCTTTCAACTCTGACGTATCTTTTTCTTTTAATTGGTCTTTTGTTAAGTTAGCCATACGTGCGTCATTATTTTGTGCTCATAAATTAAAAAGCATATTGAGCGTTGCGCGTTTTGGGGGCAAAACGCGCGTGTTATGCTATGTAGTGTTAAAGCGTTATAAATGTATAGCGCGATATGGCACAGCAATTACTAATAAATGTTTGTGAGATTAATTTCGTCGGGAATGGAGGGCTAACGAGAAGTATTAATAATGCGTCAAGAAATAAGTGTTTCTGATTTTTGCAAAGAACCCTTATAATAGAAAGGGGTTCGTATACGTTCTTGCCCTTTATTACGTGCAAATTTACAGATTATATTTTAAAAACAATCTGTTTGTATCTAATAAAATAAAGATTGTGTGTGATTTTATAGTAAAAGTGATGTGCTGTTAAAATGTTTTTGCAAAGGAAGCAGCGTGGGTGTGTTGCGTTGGTATATAAAAAAGGGAGAGCCTAATCTGAATAAGATTAGGCTCTCCCTTTAGTCTTTTTCCCCTTAAATGTGGGTATGAGTTATTTTAAATCTCTTTCATTTGACGAACAATGCCATGCTTGGCACATTTGACAAAGTTGAGGATGTCGTGTATTTCGTCACTCATAGGAATTTGTTCAGGTATTTTGAGTACTGCATCTTCAAGGCTAAAGTTACCAGTGTAGATGATGCGGTAGGTGTTGGCAATGTGGCGTATGATGCGTTCTGTTGTGCCGATGTGTTTCAATACAACAGCGTTTACGCCGTGGTATGAAGCAGGATTGCCACCCAAGATAACGTAGGGAGGTACGTCCTTCTGTACGCGGCAACCACTCTGAATGAGCGAGAAGCGGCCAACGCGAACGTGTTGTTGAACGACTACACCTGTACTCTGAATGGAACAGTCGTGAATTTCGCTTTCACCAGCAATGCAGGCGCCAATGCCGATTACGCACTTGTTGTACACGTGTACGTCGTGGCAAATGTGTACGCGATCCATTATAAAGTTGCTGTCGCCAATGATTGTAGCTTTGTCTTCGTAGGTGCTACCTGCAATCACTACATTTTCGCGAATGTGATTGTTGTTGCCAATTACGACCTTTGAAGGAGTGCCTTCTACGTAGTGGAAGTCTTGGGGAGTAGCACCGATTACAGCGTTTTGGTAAACAATATTACCTGTGCCCATTGTTGTGCCTTCCAAAATGTTGGCGTGTGCTTTAATTACGCAGTTGTCGCCAATTACAACACCTTTCTCAATATAGGCAAAGGGACCTACTTCGACGTTCTGACCCAATTGGGCGTTGGGGTCGATGTATGCTAAGGGACTAATCATGGAATTATAAATTTAAAAGTTGAGTTTATGGGTTACGAAGTTATAAAATATTTTTAATAAAAGCCTTTAGCTGCTTGCGATTATCGCTGAGGTGAAAGCATTTTATAACTACATGACCTATAAACTCAACTTTGGTTAGTTATTATTGTTCGTTTCTACTTCGCGTCCGCCACCGAGTGCTTGGTAGAGGTTGATGGCTGCTTGTACCTTGTCAAACTTATCAGATATGAGTGTTAACTGAGCTTGAATAAGGCTCTGTTGAGCTGTCAAGGTTTCAAGATAAGTGGTTGATGCACTGTGTTGGAAAAGCATCTTGGTGTTTTCGAGCGCAGTAGTAAGTTCAGCTACTTGATGTCTGCAAGCTTCTTCTTGCTGAGCAGCAGCTTGATACTGTGCTAAGGCGTTGCTCACTTCTTGTCCAGCACTGAGAAGGGTAGACTTGAAGTCGTTTTGCGCAGCCTCGTATTGGAGTTGCGAAATCTTCAAGTTTGCTTTCAGTCTACCATTGGCAAAGAGCGGTTGCGAAATAGAGCCCAACAAAGTGGCAAGTATCTTACCAGGGTTGACAATCATGCCCGCATTGTTTGTCCAACTACCTTGTGCTGTAATGTTGAGCGAGGGATAGAATGCAGCTTTGGCAATGTTTACGTTATAGAAAGCTGAAGCAATCTTCATTTCGGCAGCGTGAACGTCAGGACGATTGGCCAACAGTTGAACTGGCATGCCAATTGAGTAAGAGGTGGGGAAGTTGTCAGCATTGAAGGTTCCACGGCTAATGCTATGAGGTGCTTCACACATCAATGTGCAAAGGGCATTCTCAGTCTGCGTAATGCTATTCTTCAATGTAGGGACAGTGCTTTGCAAATTGTAATAGTTGGCCTTTGCTTGTGAAACGGCAGCTTGATTGGTCATGCCGCCTTCTTTCATAGCCTCCATAGCACGTACGTTTTCGGCCCAAATGTTAATGGTGGCCTGCGTCGTCTTGAGTTGCTCGTCGAGCATTTGCAAGGTGTAATAGAGGTTAGCTACGTTGGCAATGATAGTCGTGCGCGCAGCTTGTTTTGCAGCCTTGGTCATTTCGAGGTTCATCTCGTACTGCTTCTTCGTATTACGAATGGTTCCCATTGAAGCAAATTGCCAACTTGCAGCAATAGGGAAAGCGTAAGTCTTGCTGGCTTTGTTGAAGTCCCAACTTGACATCGTGCCTTGCGGTTGGAAGGCAATGCTGGGGTAGTAGGCCAGACGCTGCATCTTTAAGCCTGCTTGAATTTGCTGAATACTTAAGTCTGCATTGAGCAAGTTGGTGTTGTTAGCAAGTGCTTTGTTGATAATTGCTTGTAATTGTGGGTCGGTGAATACCTCCTGCCAAGGTGTGTTGCCATAGCTTGCTGTATCAGCGTTCACCACATTTTCAGTCGTGTTGCGATACAAGCTATCCATGCCTTGTGTGAGGCTTGCGGGGCGCTCATAGTTCTTGTAGATGCCTGAGCAACCGACCAGCATTACTGAGCAACCTATGATAGGGAGAATGTGTTTCATTTTTATATTGTATCCGGTTTGGTTTGTTAACGAGTGGACGAGTTAACAAGTTAACGGGTAAGTTTGCTATTCCTTATATATATAAAGAGTAACTTACCTGTTAACTCGTTAACTTGTTGACTTGTCAACAATAAAGTCAAGCTTTACTTAGTGTACTGTTCGATATCAGAACTTGCTTCGCTGTTATCCATGTCTTCCCAAGTGATAGGTTTAATCTTCTCTTGGAGGTATTCGAAGATAACGAACAATGAAGGAACGATAAAGATCTGGAATATCATACCAATAAGCATACCGCCAATAGCAGTAGTACCGAGTGAACGGTTGGCGTTAGCACCTACACCGAATGAGAACATCAAAGGCAACAGACCAATGATCATGGCCAATGAAGTCATCAAGATAGGACGCAAACGTGCACCTGCACCGAGTACGGCAGCCCAAGAGATGCTCATACCCATCTTACGACGGTCAAGGGCGAACTCTACGATAAGGATGGCATTCTTGGCCAACAGACCCATCAACATGATCAATGCAATCTGTACGTAGATGTTGTTGGCGGCTTCACCAAAGATAGGCAGTACATTATTAATAGCACCTACACCCTGAATGAAGAGGAACGAACCTGCCAAACCGAAGGGTACTGAAAGCAATACGGCGAACGGAAGCATGTAACTTTCGTACTGTGCTGCCAACAAAAGGTAGATGAATACGAAGCAGAGTACGAACACGATAGCAGTGGTGCTACCTGAGTTTTGTTGCTCTTCACGTGTCTGACCAGAGAACTCGAATGAGTAACCAGCAGGCAAGCTTTGTTCTGCTACTTCTTCAATAGCCTTGATGGCCTGACCTGAGGTGTAACCACTTGCAGGGTTACCATTGACAGCCATTGAAGTGTACATGTTGAAACGGTTGATGTTGTCAGGACCATAAGAAGGCGTGATCGTCATGAACTCTGTGATAGGAGCCATTTCTGAGCCGTTGCGTACCTTAATCTTGTAAAGACTCTCAAGGTTGGCGCGGTCAGCTTGTTCACCTTGAATCATTACACGGTAAATCTTACCGAAGCGGTTGAAGTTTGATGCATAAAGACCGCCATAGTAGCCTTGGAGTGTGGTGAGAATGTCCTTCGGAGAAAGGCCAGCACGCTTACACTTCGCTGCATCGATGTCAATAGTGTATTCAGGGAAGTTGGTGTTGAACGTGGTTTGTGCAGACTCGATTTCGGGACGTTTCTTCAAGTCGGCCAAGAAGGTCTGTGCTACTTGATAGAACTTGCTTAAGTCACCACCCGTACGGTCTTGGAGGTTGAGGGTGAAACCGTTGGTCACACCATAACCAGTAATCATAGGCGGCTGGAAGAAGAGTACCTGTGCATCCTTGAACACATCGCGTGAGCGGAGATAGAGGTTGGCAAAGATGACGGTAGAACTTTCCTTCATCGAACGTTCGCTCCAGTCTTTCAACTTGATGATGAATGAACCGTAAGAAGGACCTTGACCACCAATGAATGAGTAACCCGATACGATAGTACTAATTTCAACAGCAGGGCAAGAACGAATGAGGCTATCTACCTTGTTGAGGTAAGCCTCGGTGCGGTCTTGTGAGGTGCCAGGAGGCATCGTTACAACACCCATGATTGTACCCGTATCTTCTGAGGGTACCATTGTAGTAGGCGTAATGTTCATCATCCACACCAATACGGCAATACTACCTGCGACGAAGCCGAGTGAGAGCCAAGGACGCTGAATGAACTTGAGTACGTTCTTCTTATATGACTTCAAAATCTTTTCGAATGAAGCCTCGAAAGAGTTTTGGAACTTCTTTGTAGTCAAGCCGATGAAGGCTAAGATGGCAATAATAGAGAAGATGATGGTCAATACGGGGTGTTCGTCGAAATTGAACATTCCGAAAATCAAACCAAGAATGGCTATGATTACCAGGATAAGCGTAATGCTGGGGTGGAGTATGCGACCGATGCTCTCAGCGTAGCGTTGGTACATGGTCTGACCAGCAGCCTTGTAAGCTTTACCCATGCGTTCGCCTAATGATTCTTCTGCTTCACCATGTGCCTTGTGTGGCTTCAATAAAATAGCACAAAGAGCCGGAGAAAGCGTAAGGGCGTTCAATGCAGAGAAACCGATGGCAATTGCCATGGTTAAACCAAACTGACGATAGAACACACCCGACGTACCTGACATGAAACTTACAGGGATAAATACGGCCATCATCACCAAGGTGATAGATACAATAGCAGAACCTAACTCGCGCATGGCATCGATAGAAGCCTTGCGGGCAGAGGTGTAACCTTGGTCTAACTTAGCATGTACACCTTCAACCACCACAATGGCATCGTCGACTACAATCGCAATGGCCAACACCATAGCCGAGAGTGTCAACAAGTTGATAGAGAATCCGATAGCGTAAAGTGCAAAGAAAGTACCAATCAATGCTACGGGGATAGCTACTGAAGGGATAATTGTGCTTCGCATATCTTGCAAGAAGATGTATACCACGATAAACACGAGGATAAAGGCTTCAATCAATGTCTTGATTACTTCGTGGATAGAGGCGAAGAGGAAGTCGTTGACATTCTGAGCTACCTTAATCTGCATACCTTGAGGTAGTGATTTCTGTGCGTTGTCAAGTAACTTTTCGCAGTCTTGAATAATCTCAGTAGCATTAGAACCTGCCATCTGTGACACCATACAAGTAACGGCATTGTGGCCATTAACCTTACCTGAGAATGCGTAACTCATACGACCGAGTTCTACGCGAGCTACATCTTTTAAGCGGATGAGTGTACCATCAGCGTTGGCCTTGATGACCATGTTCTCAAATTCTGGAACTTGGCTTAAACGACCCTTATAGCGGAGTGTGTACTGGAAAGTCTGATTCTCACGTTCACCAATGTTACCCGGAGCGGCTTCAATGTTTTGCTCAGCAAGTACACCACTGATATCGGTAGGCATGAGGTGGTATTCCGCCATCTTCTCTGGGTTGAGCCAAATACGCATAGAGTAGTCGGCACCCATCACATTGGCATCACCAACACCCTTTACACGCTGAATCTGCGGAATGATGTTAATCTTTGCATAGTTTTCGATGAAGGAAGGATCATAGCGGTCTTCCATATCGGCAACAGAGAAAATCATCAACATAGAGTTTTGACGCTTCTGGGTAATCACACCGACTTGTGTAACTTCAGAAGGCAAAAGACCTTGTGCCTTTGCTACACGATTCTGAACGTTGACGGCAGCCATATCAGGATTGGTACCCATCTTAAAGGTTATCTGAATGGAGGCCGAGCCCGTATTGGTTGCAGTAGATGTCATGTAGTCCATGTTTTCTACACCATTGATTTGCTCTTCAAGCGGAGCGATCACGGAGTTCAACACGGTCTGCGCATTTGCACCCGTATAAGTGGTGCTCACCTGCACAGTAGGTGGTGCGATGTCAGGATACTGGACGATAGGCAGTGAGGTAAGACCTAACACACCCAATATGACAATCACAATAGATATAACGGTCGAAAGAACCGGTCGATTTATAAACCGATCTAGTGTCATCTTATTCTGATTTTTAGTTAGTTATGTGATAATAAGTAAGGGAAAAGTTTAAATTCTATCCTTTTACTTAATACTTGCGAAAAATATTATTTTTCGCCAGGCATTTTTCCGTCCTTCATTGCCTTTTGCTCCTTAGCTTGGTTCGCTTTGAGCTGAGCGGGAGTGATAGGATTGATCTTCTGTCCATTCTTTAACTGGTTAACACCATCGACAACGATGCGCTCGCCAGCACGAAGACCTGAAGCAACGACGTAAGTTTGACCATTGTTCTGTGGAAGAACGGTGATTTCGCGTGTAGCAACAGTTTTGTCTGCATTAACTACGTAAACGAACTTCTTGTCTTGTACGTCGAATGTTGCGCTTTGGGGCACCATGATAGCATCGCTTGCATGAGTAGGAATGAGGATAGAACCCGTACCACCTGAGCGAAGAATGTGTTGAGCGTTGTCGAAAGTTGCACGCATCTGAACAGAACCCGTACTTGGGTCAATTACACCGCTAACGGTGCTGATTGTACCGCTTTGACTGTAAGTAGTACCGTCAGAAAGTACAAGGCTAACAGCGGGCATCTTCTTGATAGCTGCGTTTACGCCACCTGCTTCACGGGTCAGGGCGAGGAGTTGCTTTTCAGTCATTGAGAAGTATACGTACATCTTTGAGATGTTTGACACGGTGGTCAAAGCTTCAGCAGACTGTCCGCTAACCAAGCTACCAACACGGTAAGGGATAGAACCTACAACGCCGTCGGCGGGGCTAGTTACTGTACACCAACGCAGGTTGTCTTGTGCGCTTTGGAGCTGAGCCTCAGCTGCTGCTAATTGAGCTTCATAAGAAGCAAGCGTGTTTTCAGCCATCTTCAAGTCGTAGCTTGAAATGATGTTTTGCTTGAAGAGCATGCGCTTATTATCAACTGTCAATTTCTGCGTAGCAATGTTGGCGCGGCAAACACGAATTTGAGCTTTCGCAGCTTTAACTGTGGCACGATATTGTTCTGAGTCAATCAAGAAAAGGGGTTGTCCCTTACGAACAGTTGCGCCTTCATCAACAAGGAGCTTAACCAAGTAACCTGAAACTTTCGGACGGATCTCAATATCTTGCATACCCTTAATGGTCGCAGGATAAGACGTCTTCAAGTCAGCCGTAGTGGTTTGTATTGTTTCAACTGCGAAGTCATTGCTGGCTTCGCCCATTTTGTTTGACTTGCTGCCGCAGCTGGTTAGCATGACTGCGGTAAGCACCCATAAAGCGATTTTCTTCATGTGTAGTATAATAAATGTGTTATATTGTTTGCTATTTCTTATGGTTTGTGTATTGATAACGTATTGGAATACACATACCCTAATATATATATCGGTGCAAAGTTACGGCAAAAAAACTAATCGTGGTGTATTAGTTTTCCTTGAAAGTGGTCGTATTAGTATTTTTTAGTGTTGAGCGGAATACTAATGATGCTATTTGCATTTTTGACTTTGCAATAAAGTGTATTTGTTTGATGTTCATAGACTTGTATAAAAACAAGAAGTTTGTAAGAAAAGTAAAGAAAAAAGGCACGATTTCAAGCGTAATAGTGTCTTGAAATCGTGCCTTTTATTGTGAAATGTCTTTTGATTATTAGTAGGCCAAGCGAACGTTGTCAACCCAAAGCGTGTTGCCAACCGTGCCTATGTATGCACCACCATGACTAGAGTCAAATTGTAGCACCATGTGTGTTGGGGTTTCGTTGGCTGCAGCCCAACCTACTTCTCTTACAGGAACCATTCTCCCTTTTGAGTTGCGAGCATATTTAGTAGTTGCTCCAGAGGTGAGCGCCCAGGCTGAAGAGTAGAAACCCTTGCCGCGAATGTCGCCATACTGAATAGTGAAAGATTGATTGTTCCTCCAATTGGTTGTGCTATTGAAGCGGTGAACCATAGTTCCTACGCGCTTGGCATAGATGTGTCCGTTCTTATCTTCCCAACGCTTCTGCAGATAGAGAATGCAGTCGGCCATGTCTTGACCAGCAACGCTTGAACCTTTGGTAATACCATTTTGGCGAATACGATTGCCTTTTACAATGTGAGTTTTGTAGTCAAACACAATGGCTTTTGGACGTGCTTTGAAAGGGATACCTGCATTCAGCTTTGCCATTGGGTTCTTGGTGTCGGTAATCGGTTGTATCGTGTTGCCTAAGAAGATAGAACCTGCAGCTAACACTTTGATATTGATAATGCCTAATACTTTCGCCTCAACTATGTGTGTGTAGAGCTTAACGCAGTGTCCGTGTCCGGGGTGGTTGTCGCGGTAAACGCTAACGTTTGTTTTTGTCACCCCACTCACCTTTGCCCATACGTTAGATGAACCCCATGGTGAGCCGAGGTGCATCAGTGTAACCGTGTTGCCACCGATAATGCCGCTTTCTTTGATAGTTTGTGAAGTCCAGCTCTCGAAATTTCCTTTAGGTATAAACTTCAAGTTTCCTGTTGTTTCATCAGCTTGAGTAGCTTCAAGATATTCGGGCGAGTAGGGAATTGCCTTCATTGAAGTAGCACCTGCAATAATGAAGAGTGCACTTAATGCGAATGATTTGAAATTCATAGTTTAATGAATGTTTATTTAGTTTTTTAGTTTAGTCGTTAGTGGGTTAAAAGGCTTCATTGATATTGAATATCAATCCGCCTCCATTGCGTGTAAAGCCGTAGTCAATGCGAATGTTGATACGCTTCTTAAATTCCCATCTGTAGCCTACGCCAGCATTGGGTAAGGTGCGTCGCCATGCGATGTGGTCAAAGTCGGCAAAGGCATTGGCTAAAGCCACCCATGCTACAACGCCACTACGTCCCTTGATGTGTTGACGTAGCTCAATCTGTCCTTCAATTAAGTTTTTGTCGTTGTATCTGCCTGCGTAGTAGCCGCGCATACGATCATTTGTGCCCACTTCGGCCATAAATGCCCATGGAGTGTGGCCATAGTTGAATAAACCATGTAACTCACCTGCAAGGATTGCGCCTTTCCATAATTTGCCATAAGTGGCAAACGTGGCTTCCGTACTTGAGAAATTGTAGTCGCCATTACCAAAGCAACGAGGCGTAAACGTTTGGTCGATTTGTAAGAACACACCTCGTGAGGCGTTGAGCATGAAGTCGCGTGAGTCGTAAGTGAATGACACACCAGCAGTATATGCTCTCGCGGTTTTGCTTTGTCCTTGCCATAGGTAAGCATACTCGTCTTTGATATTGCGTGCTTGTACTACGCGATAGTTTACGAATGGACCAATAAAGGTTTTAGGGGCTAATTTAATCATAAAACGCGCCATGGCGTTGATGCGATTGCGTCGGTAGTCTGTCTTGTTGTCGTCGTTGTCGGCATTAACATAGCCAATGCCCCAGTATTCGTTGCTAAAAGTTGAGAGGTTTACCTTATAGTCTAACTGGAATTTCTCATGCGGAAATATATGATTACCACGCAGTCCAACCATAAAGAAGCCCTTAGTGGTCATATTGCTATAGATAGACGCATTTGAACGTTGAAGGGTGGGGTCGGAACGGTCGGTAGAGTAGGTGGCAGTTCCTAAAAATCCAAGTCCTAAACCTGTGGTTGATGAATAGTTTGGGCCTGGTACGAAGCCAAAATCAATTTTCTTATTGGGCTTTTGCTTATTCGACTCGCGAAAGTAATACAATACTTTTTTCCACAATCCTTTTGGGCGCTGATAGATTATGCTATCAGAGACGATGCTATCGCTATTAGCGACGAAGTTGTTGTTATCAGTAATAGGGGTTGGCACTTCGGTGTCAATCCTTTCATTCATCGCAAATAGATTTGTGCTAAAAAAAAGTGAATATAGTACGCTAAGGCCCATCGCCTTTTGTACCGTAGAGACTGCTTTCTTCATACAGGGCGCAAAATTACGGGTTTCTGTAAAAACAGACTAATTTTTTCGGTATTTATTAAATAAGTACCGATAAATATGGGGCGTATCCACTAGGAGTGCGGGATACAAGCCGTGTCTCTGGTAGGCAACAAATTACGGTTTGATGATGTTTTCGTCGAAAACGCAAAAACTATTTGTCGAGAGTGCCTTTCTTGATCGTCGTTCCGTTTATTTCTATCCCATTTCAATGCAAAAATGTTCGCTTTTGTGTCTATATTGGGAGTATGAGAAGGTCAAGATTTTTTTACCTATTTACGTCGTTTTTTTACAAAAAAAAGAATCCGTTGCACGTACATGAAGATGTGTGCATCGGATTCTTTAGACGGAGTATGGTGTGTTGTTATTTCTTCAGAACAGGCTCACAAGTAAGATTAACGCCTAATTTCTTGAAGATTTTTTGGTCAACTTCGCTCAGCATGACAGTGCAGTGAACTTGACAACCGCGCAATTTGGGAAGTTGTTGGAGTGCTCGTTGACAATTTTCATCGTTTTCGGAGAGAACAGAAAGTGCTACAAGCACTTCGTCAGTGTGCAGACGTGGATTGTGTCCACCTAAATAGTTAATCTTAGTGTGTTGAATCGGTTCAATCATTGACTGCGGAATGAGTTTGAGGTTGTGGTCGATGCCAGCTAAGTGCTTCATTACATTGAGCAATAAAGCAGCGCTGCAACCTAACAACTCGCTTGAGTGGCCTGTAATAATCGTACCGTCTTCAAGTTCGATGGCCGATGAGGTGTGTCCCGTCTCTTTGAGTGAATCCTTTGCAGCAGTGGTGGTGCGTCGGTAATCAGTAGTGATATGCGCTTGGTTAAAGAGCATCTGGATCTTGCTGATTTCAGACTCATTGCAAGCTCCCCGCGCCATCTTATTAGTAGCATCGTAATAACGGCGGATAATTTCGTTCTTAGAGGCATCGCAGCAAACTTCGTCGTCGCTAATGCAGAAACCAACCATGTTTACCCCCATGTCAGTAGGCGACTTGTAAGGGTTGGAACCATAAATACCTTCAAAGAGCGCGTTGAGTACGGGATAAATCTCAATGTCGCGATTGTAGTTAATAGCGATCTTGTTGTAGGCTTCAAGGTGGAAGGGGTCAATCATGTTGACATCGTTGAGGTCGGCCGTTGCGGCCTCATAGGCAATGTTAACGGGGTGCTTTAGGGGTAAGTTCCAAACAGGGAAAGTCTCGAACTTGGCATAACCTGCACGAATGCCACGCTTGTTTTCGTTGTAAAGCTGGCTCAAGCATACTGCCATCTTGCCGCTACCTGGGCCCGGTGCAGTGACAATGACTAAAGGACGTGATGTCTCGACGTAGTCGTTCTTACCAAAGCCTTCGTCAGATGCGATAAGCTTAACATCGTGTGGATAACCTTCGATGAGGTAGTGACAATACGTCTTGATATTTTCGCGCTCCAAACGTTGTTTAAACTGTGTGGCTGCAGGCTGACCATTGTAATGGGTTATGACAACAGAGCCTACCATGAACCCTCGATTTTGAAATTCGCCTCTGAGTCGAAGCACGTCCTCGTCGTAGGTAATGCCAAGGTCGGCACGTTTTTTATTCTTTTCGATGTCTGTAGCGCTAATTACGATAACGATTTCGATGCTATCGTTTAGTTTTTGAAACATACGGAGCTTGCTGTCGGGTAGGAAACCTGGCAAGACGCGGCTTGCGTGGTGGTCGTCGAATAGTTTGCCACCTAATTCGAGGTAGAGCTTGCCATCGAATTGCGAGATGCGCTCTTTGATGTGTTCAGACTGAATTCTTTGGTACTTCTCGTTGTCAAATCCAATGTTCATATAGTTGCTTGCTATTAAGTTTTTGCAAAGTTAAATATTTATTTTAGCACCTTATACTTTCGCAAGAATATTTCTACCTTTCGTGTGTAATTTTGTGGGTGGTATAAGTAGCTTTTGGCATGCGGCGCGTTGGGTGCAATCCAAAGTTCTTTGGGGTGTGGCTTTGCCTTGTAAAGTGGGTAGACCATGCTTGTCGGAACAAAAGCATCGGCGCTGCCATGAATGAATAGCATGGGGCGCGTACACAGCTTCACTTGTTTGAGTGAAGAGGCTTGGTAGAAGTTCCAGCCATAGGCGAATTGACAAAGTTGTGAAGCAAGGGGAATAAGTGGCCACTGTGGAAGGTTGAACTGCTCTTTCAATTCTTTGCTAAACTGTTCAGCAACCGAAGTGTAGCCACAGTCCTCAATGTAGGCCATTACTGAGGGCGATACATCTTTGTCACCTGAAAGCATCATGGTAGTAGCAGCTCCCATTGAAACACCATGCACGACAATGCGTGCGCTGTCACCGAATAGTTGAGGAACGACAAGGTTTGTCCACTGCTTTATGTCAAGACGGTCGTTCCACCCCATTTGGAAATGGTTGCCACTCGAACGTCCTGCGTTGTAAAGGTCGGGGAGCAGAATGTTCGTATTTAGTTGGCGGTTGTACATTCTGCCTAAAGGCATCATACGTATGGCGCAGTCGGTATATCCGTGTACTAAAACGGCAGTAGTCGCTGTAGGCAGTGGCGCTGCTATGTACCAAGCGTGTAGCGTGTCTTGACGTGGTGTGATGATCGTAGTGTCTTTGAGCGCATGGGCGGTTTGAAGAGAATCGCGCCATTGTATCATGCCTGGATATAAACTATCAACTTCATGCCAAGCTAAGGCCTCGTTGCGTGAGCGATCACCTGGTTTGAGTGCATAGTTGAGTAAGTAGTTGGCTCCACCTATTAACGATACAGCGAATATGCAGCAGACGATAAGTATTGCGGAAAAGAAAGTTCGCTTCTTCATATTTAATATTTAAAGGGAAGGAAAGAAAAAGAGGTGAAGCAAGTAAGTGTGCTTCACCTCTTATATATAAATAGGACGAGATTATTTAATCAAGACCTTTTTGCCATTGATGATATAAAGGCCTGCGGGAAGTTGTTGAAGTGCAGCGTTGATAGTTTGCGCTCTTCTTACGAGTTGGCCTTGCGTATTGTAGACGCTGAATGCGCCTTGGCTGTCGATTTTAATGGTTGCAATAGCCGTTGATGAAGCTTGGGCGTAGATGCTAACGGGTTGTTGTTTGCTTGTCGACTTGTAGGTGGCAAAGCGAGGGCTGCTTGAGTTGAAGTTGATATAGCGGTCGTCGAACTTATTACTTCTTATCTTTGCCGTGCCGTCGTTGGCGATGGTTATGTCCCAAAGTGCGTCTTCAGTGTTTGCTTTGTCAGTGCTTTGCAGTTTGTTGGCATTTGATGAGAGACAGAGATAAACGTTTGCAACTTGGTCATAGAGTGTCCATTGCTGATTGCTACCACCTAATATAAAGGCATAGGGTTGGTCGGCACCACCGACTTCAGTCTCGATTGCATTGTCTGTTACTTCAACGTTAGCATAGCTGCGGATGTCACTTCCTTGGTTTGACATGGCTACGTTTTTACCTTTTAAGTTGCCGACAATGAGTAGTTGCTTTCCTACTGTAAGTGAAGCATTATCGGTGACAAGTGTATATACGTTTTCGCCCATAGGAGCATCGGGTTGCAATGTGTAAGTAACCGTAACTTCTTCGCTCTTATTCTGTCCTAACATTGCGTACGCTGTGATAGTCGTGTTGGCGTTAATGTCGACTTGAGCCGTCATGTAAGCCGTCTGAATATCTCCTTGATTTACGCTGTAATAGATGGTAGCTCCTTCAGTAGTGGTAGAGATAGTAACGTTCGTTCCCTTGGCTACAACTCCGCTTGCAGGTGAGAATGTAGGCGCGACAACTGTTGTAGGTTTTGGATCGGGCGTTGGGTCAATTGTTCCACTGTTATCGTAATTATCGGGGTCGAAGGCTGTTGATGTCTTGCTGCCCCAAACGTATTGTTCTAATCCTGGATAGTCAATGTAGGGGTTACGATTGCCTTGAATCTTATAAACGGCATTATTGCGGTCTATCTCTTTTTTGCTTACGGGGTCCTCTTGTGCCCAACGGAGCAACATGGTAATGACCCATTCCTTGTAGGCGGGGTAGGCATTGCCCGCTAACATGTCAGAGTGCCAACCTGCGATTTTGTCTTCGTAGGCCGTAGCCATGTAGAAGTAGGTGCGGGCAAAGTCTCCTTTGTATTCGTCGTTGGGTTCAAATACGATGCCTTTGTAGCCTGGTACAGTGCAAGTTCCTAACTTTGAAAAACCGTTTGCTGATGTGTAGGTTTCGCCGTTTGTTTCACCAAATGGGTAGTTACTGCGTCGATTGTTAACGTATCCATCGGTAGGGTAAAGGTGGAATAAGTCGGTATACATGGGTTTCTCATCATTAAACCAACTTTTAGGGAATGAGTGCTCGCGATTGTAGCTATTGCCTTCACTTTTATAGTTGGCTCCTTGTGCTGGACCTCCGGGGACGTAGTTGGTAACATTTGAGTACATATCCCAAATCTTGCCGTCAGCGCGAACGTCTGTCTTCTTGTAGGCTTCCCATAAAGCCTTGTAAGAGAGTGCGGTGTGTGAAGCGATCTTTTGATAAAGGGCTGTCTTAAGGCTTTTGCCTTTTTGTCCCTTTGCACTGCTATAATAGTTGACAGGAATTTGTGCTTGCAGCAGAAGTGCAACGTACAAAAGCATCAACATCGTGAGTGATTGCCTTTTTACTAATTGCTTGTGCATAAGTAAGTGTTTTTAGTTGAGTGAATAGTTAGGTGCAAAGTTCAGCCTTTTATGGCGACTAATCAAGCAATAAAAGAATTTTGTGCGTTTTTTTGTTTACGTAAGCGTAAAATTGCGAAAAGTATCAGTTTATATCGATGAAAAACTTTACTTTTGCATAATATATGATAGGTTTCGGCTCAGCATAACGCTCAAGCAAGCTTGGCGTCCTGCGCTATCTTTTTCCAATAAACAATCTAACAAAATGCGAAAGTACCTTGTCTTGCTGCTTGTCGTGCTATTTCCTTTCTTGAGTATAATGGCTGAGAAATGGACGCCTGAAAGCCTTCCGATGCCTTACCTTCGGGATGTGAGGCAACATGTCTGTAATCCAGACGAGGTCCTCTCAAACGCTGTCGTTGACTCTTTAAATGTTTTGCTTACACAGTTAGAACGTGATAAAGGCGTTCAAACAATCGTAGTTGTTGTAAAGCAATTAGAGGGAGATGACCCTTACGATTTTTGTATGCAGTTAGGCCGTAAGTATGGCATTGGCTCGAAAAAACAACGGACGGGTCTTATCGTTCTATTGGCTACAGAAGACAGAAGTTATCAAATATTGACTGGTAACGGATTGGAAGGAACGTTGCCCGATGGCATTTGTCGTAGAATACAGAATAGGGTTATGGTGCCTGCTTTGAAACGAAGCGATTGGAATGGTGCTATGCTCAACACGATTAAAAGCATTGATAACTATGTGAGGGGAGACGACACGTTGAATGCCGATAGTGATGATGAAGATGAAGATGCTGCTTTAGTCGGAGCTGTGCTAACGGGGGTGCTTATCATTTTTGGTGGTGTTGTCTTTTGGATGTCGCGTAAAAGATGTCCGAAATGCGGGAAACGCATGAAAAAGGTAAGTACCAGTCGTGTAAGACACTCCTTGTCAAACACGTGGGTTTATTGCACAAAATGGCGTTGTCCTAAGTGTGGTCATACGACTAATACTTATACCGATGATGTTGCGCGCGATAGTAGTGGTGGATTTCCTCCTATTAATATGGGCGGTGGTTCATTACATTCGTCTGGCAGTTCGCTCGGAGGCGGTGTATTTGGCGGCGGCACATTCGGTGGCGGTGGTAGTGGCGGTCGCTTTTAATACCTGTAAGTTGTTTTGAATTCTTTTACTAAAATAGATTGAATTATGAAGAAAGGAACTATTGCTCTGCTTGTAGTGGGCGTGTTTATTTTAGCTTTAGTAATGGGCACGTTGACCACTTATAATGGACTTGTATCAAAAGACGAGGCCGTTGCCACAGCGTGGGGCAACGTTCAGTCGCAATATCAGCGTCGTGCTGATTTGGTGCCTAACTTAGTAAGTACTGTAAAGGGCTATGCTAAGCATGAAAGCGAAACGCTTGAAGGTGTCGTGGCAGCACGTGCAAAGGCTACGCAGATAACTGTTAATGCTGATGAGTTAACTTCTGAAAAACTGAAACAATATCAGGCCGCACAGGGTGAGTTGTCGCAAGCCTTAGGTCGCTTAATGGCGATACAAGAGAATTACCCACAGTTGAAGGCAAACGAGAACTTCTCAGAGTTGCAGGCTCAACTTGAGGGTACAGAAAATCGTATTAATGAGAGCCGTCAACTCTTCAATTCGGCTGTACAGGCGTATAATGTCAGTGTGCGTCGCTTCCCTGCCAATATTGTAGCAGGAATGTTTGGCTTTGAAAAGAAGTCACAGTTTGAGGCTGAAAGCGGTGCGGAAAAAGCGCCCAAAGTAGAGTTTTAAATAGTAGGGGCAACACCAACAACTTGATGTGTGCCCCTTTGTCGTAATCATAAGCAAAAAGAAAAACTAATATAAGAATCCTCATGGATAGCAAACAACGTTACATGATGCGCGGTGTGTCCGCCATGAAAGAAGACGTGCATAACGCCATTAAGAACATTGATAAGGGTATATTCCCACAAGCCTTTTGTAAGATTATTCCAGATATTTTGGGAGGCGATCCTGAATATTGCAACATTATGCATGCCGATGGTGCTGGTACGAAGTCAAGCCTTGCCTATATGTATTGGAAGGAGACGGGCGACCTTTCTGTTTGGAAGGGTATCGCTCAAGATGCCTTGATTATGAACACTGACGACTTGCTTTGTGTGGGTGCGGTTGATAACATATTGGTAAGTTCAACGATAGGCCGTAACAAAATGCTGATTCCTGGTGAAGTGATTTCGGCTATTATCAATGGTACGGACGAATTGTTGCAACAGATGCGTGATATGGGCGTAGGCATTTACGCAACAGGTGGCGAAACGGCCGATGTCGGTGACTTGGTTCGCACAATTATTGTAGACTCTACTGTAACTTGTCGTATGAAGCGCAGCGACGTTATTAATAATGCCAATATTCGTCCTGGCGATGTAATTGTCGGACTTTCGTCATGTGGTCAAGCTACTTACGAAAAGGAGTATAATGGTGGTATGGGGTCAAATGGTTTGACTTCAGCTCGTCACGATGTGTTTGCCAAGTATTTGGCTGAGAAATATCCTGAGAGCTACGACCATGCAGTACCTAAAGAGTTAGTATATAGCGGTGGCTATAAGTTGACAGACGCAGTAGAAGGTTCGCCCCTAAACGCTGGTAAGTTGGTACTCTCGCCCACACGTACTTATGCCCCTGTAGTTAAGAAGTTATTAGACGAACTTCGTCCCGAAATACATGGTATGGTGCATTGTACAGGTGGCGCACAAACCAAGGTATTGCACTTTGTAGGTGAAAATTGTCGCGTAATTAAAGACAATATGTTCCCTGTGCCTCCTCTCTTTAAGGCTATTGCCGAACAGAGTGGTACGGATTGGGCTGAAATGTATAAGGTGTTTAACATGGGACATCGCTTAGAAGTATATGTACGTCCAGAACAGGCAGAACAGGTAATTGCGATTAGCAAAGACTTTAATATTGACGCTCAAGTGGTAGGCCACATTGAAGAAGGCCCGCGCTCGTTGACCATTAAGAGTGAATTTGGCGAGTTTAATTATTAAACTCGTTTAAGTTATTGGTCATAAAAAATGGTGTTGGGACGCAGAGTTCGGATTCTTTAAACTCTGTATCCCAACATTGTTTGGTTATAAATATCATTTTACAACGTAGATGAATACATTATTAGATAAATTGAACGGACTCGTGGCTCGCTTTGAGGAGGTAAGCACGTTGATTACTGACCCAAATGTGATTGCTGATCAACAGCGTTACGTTCGATTGACAAAAGAGTATAAAGAATTAGAGGACTTAATGGCAGCACGCAAGGAGTACGCCAACTTGCTGTCAAATTTAGAAGAAAGCAAGGATATGCTACTGCATGAGACAGATGCTGATATGAAAGAAATGGCTCGTGAAGAAGTGGCTGCTTGCGAAAAGCGAATCCCGGAGTTAGAAGAGAGCATAAAGTTAATGCTTGTGCCCAAAGACCCTGAAGATAGTAAAAATGCTATACTCGAAATACGTGGCGGAACGGGAGGTGATGAGGCCGCTCTGTTTGCTGGAGACTTGTTCCGTATGTATTCTAAGTACTGCGAGCGTAAGAAGTGTCGAGTGCCAGTGAAGGTGCTGCAGGTGGTTTCAAGGAAATTGTATGTTCTGTAACGGGTGCAGACGTGTATGGCACATTGAAGTATGAAAGTGGTGTGCATCGCGTGCAGCGCGTTCCTGCCACCGAGACACAAGGACGTGTGCACACTTCGGCAGCGACTGTAGCTGTGCTCCCTGAGGCAGAGGCTTTTGATGTCGTAATTAATGAGGGCGAAATAAAGTGGGACACTTTCCGCTCAAGTGGTGCTGGAGGACAGAATGTAAATAAGGTGGAATCGGGCGTTCGCTTACGTTATAATTGGAAAAATCCTAACACGGGCGAGGTAGAAGAGATATTGATTGAGTGTACCGAAACGCGTGACCAACCCAAGAATAAAGAGCGCGCATTGGCTCGTTTGCGTACTTTCATTTACGATAAGGAACATCAAAAATATGTTGACGATATAGCTAACAGACGTAAAACGTTGGTGTCGACAGGTGACCGCTCGGCAAAGATTCGCACCTACAATTATCCACAAGGACGTATTACCGACCACCGTATTAATTACACTATTTACAACTTACAAGCGTTTATGGACGGCGACATTCAAGACTGCATAGACCACCTTATTGTTGCTGAGAATGCAGAGCGCTTAAAGGAAGCTGAAATGTAGCATTGCGCCATGTTACGATTGTCATTCTTGTTATTGTGTTGCGTTGTGTTCTCTTTTACTTCTTGTCGTAAAAGGAACGTAACCTCACAAAGTGATAATGGTGCTTTTGCTAAGGCGAAGACGAATGCTACAGGACCTGTAGTTGATAGAATAATGCAGTCGGGCGAACTTATAATTGGTACGATAAGTGGACCTGATACTTACTTTGACTATCAAGGGCGTGGCATGGGACTTCAATATGCATTGGCCGAAGATTTTGCCACAACTTTAGGCGTCGGAGTAAGAGTCGAATTGGCTACGGATAGTTTGCAGCTTGTTAAGATGTTGAAGCAAGGAGAAGTTGACTTGATTGCTTATCCTTTGTCTTCATCGTTCTGTAAAAAAGAGCATATCACTGCGGCAGGGGCTATAAATGAGAAGTCCAAGAATAGTTGGGCTACTCTTTCGACGGTTAGTGATTTGATTGAAGCCTTAAATGATTGGTTTGGCGATGGTGTAGAATTAAAGGCAAAAAAACAAGAAGCCGATTGGTTGCATAATCGTAGAGTTGTACGTCGTAAAGTGCGTGCACCATTCATTTCGCGCGAAAAGGGTATTATCTCAACCTACGATTCTTATTTTAAAGACGCTGCTCGGGCTGTAGGTTGGGATTGGCGCCTATTTGCGGCACAATGCTATCAAGAGTCAGGTTTCGACCCGAATGCAGTTTCGTGGGCTGGAGCCTGTGGGCTGATGCAACTAATGCCTACAACGGCAGCGCAATATGGATTGTCGCGTAATCAAATCTTTGGCCCTTCTGAAAATATAGCCGTTGCAGCTCGTCATATTCAACATTTGCAGCAGCAATTCGCTTCGATTAGTGAACCGCAAGAGCGTGTAAAGTTTGTCTTAGCTGCCTATAATGGAGGTTTAGGTCATATACGCGATGCACAATCTTTGGCTCGAAAGCATGGAGGTAACGCCAATTTATGGTCAGATGTGGGCTACTATGTTCGCAATTTAAGCCAACCGCAGTTCTATCGCGATCCTGTCGTAAAACATGGTTATATGATAGGAAGCGAAACTTATGGTTATGTACAAAGCATTTTTGACCGTTGGCGGCAGTATGGTGGCAATGTCCATAGCTTAGGTGCGTCTTCTGTTGAGCTATCATCATCTTCTGTTAACAAGGTAAGATCTGGTAGTGACGGCGAGCGTATTACTCCTCATAAGAAGAACCGGTATAGTAGAAGTCACAAAATTCTTTCGCCTGAGGAATTGCAAAAGCAGGCACAGTGAGAGTGTTGCATTATTATATGTATTGTGCCATTTATCTTCTCATGTAAAGATGAAGAATAGTAATCAAATGACATATTTTGCAATTGATCTAAAGTCTTTTTTTGCTTCAGTTGAATGCGTAGAGAGAGGATTAAATCCTCTCTCTACGCATCTTGTCGTGGCTGATAAAGGCCGAACGGAAAAGACGGTGTGCTTGGCCGTAACTCCTTCGTTAAAAGCATTCGGTATAGCTGGTCGTGCTCGATTGTTTGAAGTTGTGCAACGCGTTAAGGAAATAAATCGTGATAGATTAGTTCGAAGCCCGCGTCATCAATTTGTAGGAAAGTCTTGTTCCCCTGTTGATTTAGATGCCCATCCCGACTGGGAACTTGATTATATAATAGCCCCGCCTCGTATGGCTTATTATATTGATTATAGCACACGTGTGTATGATGTCTATTTGCGTTATGTTCAGCCTAAAGATATTTATTCTTATTCCATTGATGAGGTGTTTATTGATGCTACTGATTATTTAGATTTGTATAATATGTCAGCGCATGCTTTCGCGTTAATGTTGGTAAAGGAAGTTTTGCGTGAAACGGGCATAACGGCAACCGCGGGTATAGGAACTAATCTATATCTTGCTAAAGTGGCTATGGATATAGAAGCGAAACATATAGAAGCTGATAAGGATGGGGTGCGAATTGCAGAATTAGACGAGATGACGTATAGAAAACGTCTATGGGACTATAAGCCTATTACCAAATTTTGGCGTATTGGTCATGGCATAGCGAAACGATTGGAAGCTTATCATGTTTACACGATGGGCGATTTGGCTCGCTTGTCCGTCAGAAATGAAGAACAGCTCTTTAAGTCGTTTGGTATAAATGCAGAGTTGCTGATTGATCACGCGTGGGGAGTCGAACCTTGTACTATTGCTGATATAAAAGGCTATCGGCCAGAGCAGAAGTCAATTAGCCGCGGACAAGTGTTGCATGAACCTTATAATTACGAAAAGACTATGGCTGTGGTGCGTGAAATGGCAGAACAAATGTCGCTTGAACTATTTGATAAACAAATGGTCGCAGGACAACTTACAATCGATGTTGGTTACGATCGCGAAAGCTTACGATTGCCCAATTTTAGTCAAGTATTTTGCGGCACTTTAGTAAGAGATCATTATGGTCGTCAAGTGCCGAAGCCTGCACATGCCACAATGCAAATTGACAGTAATAGTACTTTCTCAACGGAGCTTGTTGTAAATATATTTATTAATCTATTAGATAAGTGTGCGAACAAATCCTTGCTCTTTCGTGGATTGAATCTAACAGTAGGCAAGTTGAAGAGTTATTCCGATTTACGTAAAAAGCAGAGAATCGTACAACTTGACTTATTTACTGATTATAGTGCATTAGAAAATGAGAAACAACAAGCAGAAGAAAAGCAGGAAAGAGCGGCTAAGGTACAAGAAGCCGTGTTGCACATTAAAAAGGATTTAGGAAAAAATGCAATATTAAAAGGTAGCAACTTTGCAGAAGGGGCAACGATGAAAGAGCGTAACCTGCAAATTGGTGGGCATAAAGCATAGTTACCCTTTTCGTGTAATGGTGTAATACGTAACTTTGTGGTGGGAAGTTACTAAAAGAGTGTAAACCGCTGGAAATGAGCGTGTGTTAATTGCTCATTATGGTAATAGGTTACGGATTAGTAAGTTATCTACTACATTATTCTTCTGCGTATTGCGTAACCTTCAAAGAACTCTTCGTATGCAAAGGTAGCATTTTTATTGGGACTTTTGATGTAATCTCTCTGATTTTTCATTCTTATTTTCCGTAAAAGCAATTATTTGCGTCGGTACACCATCGTACAAAACAAGTTTTTGAACGAACGTGTGCCGACTATTGCATAAGCGGTGAGAAAAGGGTTCTGCCTCACGCCTAAACGATTGTTTAGACTGATGATGCAGAACCCCTTTCTTTTGTGCTTATGCCTAAGAGGTGCTTTTACGGATTTCTGACGATTTTTCTTTTCGCTGTTCCTTTGTGCCGGAAGCGGAAAGCCGTGTGTGACCGCCCGGTTCATAAATGAAACAAGCCGTCACCC
>OBII01000135.1_pt1 | contig 33255 bp, 24 predicted proteins | sample 2433771 | NCBI WGS metagenome assembly OBII01 (sample SAMEA2452127, study PRJEB22498) | human gut metagenome | biome: human feces; feature: human gut; material: feces | place: Australia | collected 2012
TCTTGATGACCGGAACATTAGCACTGGCTGTATAAGCCAATGCCAACATTGAAATTGATAATAATATTTTCTTCATAAGATGTAAAGGTTTGTCATTTAATAAAATAAACGGAAATCTTTCTAAAAGATTACTCAATTGTTACTCTAAAAATGCGTTAAACCATGTTTTCGATTGCAAATATAATATTTATTTTATTATAATTTCCACTACCTATAAGTGATAAGTGGATGGTTAGGAAACTAAATATCAATTATCTATCTAATTATCAACACATTACACAAATATACCCTTCGTATGAAAGTGGATTTAACTAAAACCTAGAAATCAATCTCTTACAACCACCAAAGCAGCATATCTATGTTTATATACCACCACTTTTCTTATGCCATACTATATTCATACTACGCTATCTATCAACGACTTACAAGAATCGCATTTTTTACACTCATCCACTTTTAATGCACCTTTGCTCGTAATAACTATGTTTATTTACTATTTTTGCAAGAAATTACTACACAACCCTATATTTGAAATTGTTAAGTAAACAATATATAATAAAAGAATAAACATGCATCATTAAATGATCTATAACAAATAATCAGTATATATGAAACAACTCATTTTATCATGCGTCTTGACGGCAGTAGCATTTGCTACTTCTCAAGCACAACAAACAACAAATCGATTGCCAATCTATCTCGATCAAACAAAGTCGGAAGAACAACGCATCGATGACGCTATTTCGCGCATGACTTTAGCAGAGAAAATTCGCATCATCCATGCGCAAAGTAAATTCTCATCAGCCGGAGTGCCAAGATTGGGATTTCCAGACTTTTGGACAGACGATGGACCTCACGGAGTGCGTCCTGACGTATTATGGGATGAATGGGAACAGGCTGGACAAACCAACGACTCGTGCGTAGCCTTCCCTGCCCTCACCTGCTTGGCAGCATCATGGAATCCGCAGATGAGCCGCATCTATGGTGAAGCATTGGGCGAAGAAGCTCTATACCGAGGCAAAGACATGATTCTTGGACCTGGCGTAAATATTAACCGTACACCGCTCAATGGCAGAAACTTTGAGTATATGGGCGAAGATCCATTCCTGGCAAGTGTCATGGTGGTACCTTATATTCAAGGTTTGCAGTCAAAAGGTGTAGCAGCCTGTGTTAAGCACTATTGTCTAAACAACGACGAAGAATTTCGCCATCAGGTTAACGTGATTGTAAGCGACAGAGCCCTACATGAAATTTATCTTCCAGCCTTCAAGGCTGCTGTAGAGAAAGGAAAGACTTGGGGCATCATGGGATCTTATAACCTCTATAAAAACGAACACAACTGCCACAACCAATGGACATTGAATAAGATTCTCAAAGGCGACTGGAAGTATGATGGTGTGGTGGTGAGTGACTGGGGCGGTGCCCACGATTTGGAACAGTCTGTAAAAAATGGACTCGACATAGAGTTTGGTACATGGACCGATGGGCTTACTATGGGTGCTACAAATGCCTACGACAACTACTATCTCTCACTTCCTTATATGAGAGCCATACAGGAAGGCAAGTTCACCCAAAAGGAGCTGAACGATAAGGTACGTCGCGTATTGCGCCTCTTCTATCGCACCACGATGAATCCAAACCGTCCTCATGGTTTTCTCTGTTCTGAGAGTCATTATGCTGCTGCAAGACAGATTGCTGAAGAGGGAATAATTTTGCTACAAAATAAGAACAACGTTCTTCCTATCAACACCCAGAAGGCTAAACGCGTACTGGTAGTGGGCGAGAATGCCATCAAGATGATGACCGTAGGCGGAGGTTCATCTTCGCTCAAAGTGCAGCGTGAGATTTCGCCTCTTGAAGGATTGAAAGCTCGCCTTGCCAAAGATGGTATTGATGTAGATTACGCTCGAGGATATGTTGGCGATGTAACGGGTAATTATAATGGCGTTACTACAGGTCAGAACCTCAACGATAATCGTAGCGAAGCTGAACTGATAGCCGAAGCTATAGAGAAAGCAAAAACAGCCAACTATGTTATTATGTTTGGTGGTTTAAACAAGAGCGACTTCCAAGATTGCGAAGGACACGACCGCAAACAATTCGAGTTGCCATACAATCAAGATAAGCTCATCGAAGCTTTGGCCAAGACTAATAAGAATTTCGTTTATGTCAACATCTCTGGTAATGCAGTAGCTATGCCATGGAAAGAAAAAGTGGCAGGCATCGTGCAGGGATGGTTTATCGGTTCGGAGAGTGGCGAAGCCTTGGCAAGCATCCTTACTGGCGATGCAAACCCTTGTGGTAAACTGCCATTTACATGGGTCAACTCGCTAAACGAAGTTGGCGCTCATGCCCTTAACACCTACCCAGGAACATGGCGAAAGGAAGGTGGAACAAATACCAAGGGCAACATCATCGACGAGGAATATAAAGAAGGAATCTATGTAGGATACCGATGGACCGACAAGGAGCGCATAAAACCTACTTTCGCCTTCGGTCATGGTCAGAGCTACACACAATTTGCCATTTCTAATCTACGTAGCGACAAGTCAGATCTTACACAGGACGACACAATCGCCTTTACCGTAAACGTAAAGAATACTGGTAAGCGTGCAGGCTCAGAAGTTGTTCAGCTTTATATCCACGATGTGAAATCGTCAGTAGATCGTCCAAAGAAGGAATTAAAAGGATTCCAAAAAGTTTATCTCCAGCCTGGAGAGAACAAGGATGTAACCATCACTATCAACAAAGAGGCTCTCAGTTTCTACGATGAGTCATCATCATCATGGAAGGCTGAAGCCGGAAAGTTTGAGGCTCTTGTCGGTAATGCATCCGACAACCTAAAGCTGAAAAAAGTATTCGAACTTAAATAGTAAACACAATATCTATAACAACCACGCCAAAAGGTGCCTTTCCGTAGACTAACATCTTCGAAAAGGCACCTTTTGTTTATGGTTTGTCGGATAATCCAATTTATTTCATTCCAATCAATTTCACACGCTGCTCAAACTCATCTCTATCGCATATTGCACTATTCTTAATCTTAGCACGATAATTATATATTGTGTTTACAGAATAGTGTAGAAACTCTGCAATCTTTGAACTATCCTCAATACCCAAACGAATAAGGGCAAAGATACGAAGTGTGGTGGAGAGAGAATTATCATCTTCGAGTATAATGCGCTCCTCAGGCTTTAAGAGAGCATTAAACTCCTCTACAAAACTTGGAAAGAGATTTAGAAACGTAGAATCGAAATACTTGTATAGTTCACCCATATAAGCCTCACCCGTCTGCATCTGTTCCAACAGTTTGGTGAGTTCTCGAGCCTTAACCAATTTCACTACTCGCTTGCGCATAGTCTCAATCTTATCAACATAGATTGCACAAAGGCGCAAAAATCGACCAATATAAACCTCTTTCATCTTGTTGCTCTCATTCAAAGATTGGTTCATCTCATTAAGACGATCATTAGCCTCGTTAAGACTACTGTTTGCAAGGTTCAATTGTTCAATCACGCTATTCAAGTTTTTATTTGCCAACTGCAAAGCATGATTAGTATCCTTCTGTTTATGATGAGCTACAGCAATACGCTTGCGCTGCTTGTTGACATAGTATAGCAAAAGCACAACCACGATGATAAGCAAGACAGACCATGCCACCATTATTTTCAATCGCTTATTGCTTGATGCTAATTCTTTCTGATAGCGATCTTCAATCTGTGTAAGCACAGGCATAATCTGTCGGCTACGAATAGGAGTATTAAAAACAGTAGCCGACTGCCAAGCAAACTTAATATACTCATGCGAACGCTTCTGTTCGCCAGGTTTAGTATTGAGCAGATTGGCAAGTTCCCACAGCGACCCCTGATCCATCACTGCCAACTGAACATCGCAGATGGCAGAACGCAAGAGGCAACGAAGAAACTGTTCTTTATCGCCAAACATATTATAGGTCAAACCACGATAAAACTGCACAATAGCATATGTGTGAGTGCCAGGTTTAGTCATTGCCAATCGCTTATCGCTCAGTCGCAAAGCCTCTTTCATATTTCCTGCTTCTCGGGCTTTACTTTCCTGCATCTGCAGATAAAGATCATCATCATGGCTGAATGTGCTATCAATTGCAGTTTGATAAGCATTATGCTTCTCTGTATAGTATTTCTTCAAAGATGGTACATTGCAATAATATGCCATCTCGCCATACAGGTGCTGGCAAGCCCAGAGGTAGTTACGTTGTCCCTCAGAATCAAGATTTGACGGGTTAACAGATTTCAATAGATCGTAAGACTCTGCATAATTACCAGTAGTAGATTCTTGGAAAGCAAGCAACGACTTGGCATTTTCTTCCTTCTGCTTATCACCGATTTTTATTGCCAACTCAACACATTGGTTAATATATTTTATGGCAATATCGTTCTTGTACGAACGGAATTCCTCAAAAAGTGCAAAGCAAGCATTATATTTTTCGCTTACCTTTTTAGCCACCTTTAGTTTCTGTTCCAAATTGTATATGCGGTCTTCACGTACTTTTACATAATCTGGGGAATGAACAATAGCATCGTCCAAACTCTGAAAAAGCTGCTCTATATTATCTGTTGGGTTTGCAAAAACAGAAGTAGACAGCAAGACCAAAAACATGAAGAATAATGTCTTTCTCCATAGTTCATTTATACTATCCATTAAATTGATTTAGTTTTTAGGAATGGTTTATGTTAAAGGTTTATACATGCAAAAATAATATAAAATTCAGAAAAAACCAAATACATCTCGTAAGATTTGCTATTATAACCCCATTATTGTATTTATAATATCCACTTTTAAACAAGCTCCCGATATCCATAAATAACTAATTATCAGATGCTACTAAATAAAAAGTTCAAAACAATATCCACATTTTATTATCAACTTCTCACTTAATATTATTCTTTTATATAACTTTGCATTTAGATAAGCAACATATAGCAACTTATTATATATAAATAGTACTGAACTTTCGCAGGTGGTTCAAGTACGGGCTGAAGGCCCAAAAGCTCCTAGCCCAGGGCAGCGCCCTGGGTATAATGGCAATCAGTAAGGCGCCCTGTAAGGGCAAAAGCTTTGTATATTGCCAAGTTTTTTTAAAGCTTTTGCCCTTACAGGGCGACAAGTTGGGGACCGTAATTACCCAGGGCGATGCCCTGGGCTAGGGGCTTCAGCCCTTACAGGGCGTGTGGAGCTCACTTGCAAAACTTGAGTAATAGTATATACGGATTTATTACACTTAACAATATAAACAATGAAGAAAACACTTTTATCACTAATGTTTCTATTGGTTGGCTCTATAGGGGCACCTGCTCTTGCCCATACTTCAGCACCAAAGAAAAATGAAACTACCACAACCAAGAAAGCCAAGATGCAACCCATGAAGGAGTTTGTTGACCAACTCATGGCAAAAATGACACTACAGGAGAAGATTGGACAGCTTAACCTTATGGTAGCTGGCGACATCACTACTGGTGGCGCACTCAACACTAAAGTAGGTAGCGACATCGCACAAGGTAACATGGGCGGTGTGTTCAACATCAAAGGCATTGAAAAAATTAAGGCTTTGCAAGATGTTGCCATCAAGAACTCTCGTCTCGGAATTCCTCTTCTTGTAGGCATGGACGTTATTCATGGCTATGAAACAATATTTCCAATTCCTCTTGCCCTATCCTGCTCTTGGGACACCGAAGCAATGAAAGTTGTTGGCGAAATATCAGCAAAAGAAGCAAGCGCAGACGGCATCAACTGGACTTTCTCACCAATGGTAGACATCGCACTCGATGCACGTTGGGGACGAATAAGTGAAGGTAATGGCGAAGACCCTTATTTAAGTGGTGTACTCGGTGCTGCCATGACCCAAGGCTATCAAGGCGTAGATATGCGTACCGAAGACATTTTAAGAGCCAACCATATCATGGCTTGCCTTAAACACTTTGCTCTATATGGCGCAGTAGAAAGCGGTAAGGAGTACAATACAGTTGATATGAGCCGTGTACGAATGATGAACCAATATTTGCCACCATACGAAGCTGTGGTTAAAGCAGGTGTAGGTAGCGTGATGTCATCATTCAATCTTATCGACTATATACCAGCTACTGCCAACAAATGGATGATGACCGATGTGTTGAGAAAACAATGGGGCTTCAAGGGTTTATTGGTTACTGACTACGCTTCTATTGCTGAGATATTGCAACACGGAACAGCAAAAGACCTCAAACAGGCTTCCGAACAAGCATTAAAAGCAGGAACAGATATGGACATGTGTTCAAATGCCTTTGTAAAACACCTTGCCCAAAGCCTACAAGAAGGCAAAGTGAGCGAAGAAGAAATAAACATTGCCTGCCGCCGAATACTGGAAGCTAAATATAAACTGGGATTGTTCATCGACCCTTACCGCTATTGCAACATCAAGCGTAGTAAGAGCGAGATTTACACAGCAGAGAATCGTCAGGTAGCCCGCGACGTAGCTGCCAAGACCTTTGTTCTCCTGAAGAACGAAGGCAATATCCTGCCACTGAAGAAGAAAGGGAAAATAGCCCTGATAGGTCCGCTTGCCGACACTCGAAACAACATTGCCGGCACATGGAGCGTAGCACAGGTACCATCTAAATATACCACCATCAAGGAGGCAATGAAGCATGCACTTGACGGAAAAGCCACTTTATTATATGCTCAGGGAAGCAATATCTGGCGCAATCAGGAACTACAGAAAAACGGAGAACTCGGAAAGCCTATCAACTGGGGGGATGAGACAGAGATGAAGAACGAAGCCCTAAAAATAGCGAAAGAGGCTGACGTAATAGTATGTGCAATGGGCGAAAGTGCAGACATGAGTGGCGAATGTGGTAGCCGTACCAACCTGGAAATGCCTGATGTGCAACACGAACTCTTGGCAGAACTCGTTAAATTGGGTAAGCCCGTAGTGCTCCTCAATTTTGCAGGTCGACCAACTGTACTCACTTGGGAAAAACAGCATGTCCCAGCCATCATGAACGTATGGTTTGGAGGCTCAGAGATGGGAGATGCACTCTGCGATGTGCTTTTCGGAGATAAAGTACCATCAGGTAAACTCACCACATCTATGCCTAAAACCACAGGACAAGAGCCTATCTATTATAATCATCAGAACACCGGTCGCCCTGTAGCTGATGACAACAAGAAGTTTGCCAAATTTGCAAGCAACTGCCTTGATGTAAGCAATGGTCCGCTCTATCCTTTCGGTTACGGTTTGAGCTATACCACTTTCGAATATAGCAACTTCCGCATGAGTAGCCAAGAAGCAGACATCAATGGCAACCAAGAAGCTACAGAGTGGCAGAATGGAGAAAATATAACCGCCACTATCACAGTTAAGAACACAGGAAATCGCGATGCCGACGAAATAGTACAACTCTATATTCGCGATATGGTGGCAAGCATCTCTCGACCTGTAAAGGAGCTGAAAGGGTTCCAACGCATCCATCTGGCAGTAGGTGAAAGCAAGGAGGTAAGTTTTGAAATCACACCAGATATGCTCAATTTCTACAACGCAGATCTGAAGCACATCATAGAACCAGGCGACTTCCAGATTATGATAGGAACCAACAGTAAAGAAGTAGAAGCCTTGAACTTCAACGTAAAATAATATGCATGTGTACGAAGTCAGTTAGGTTCAAGCGTTATTTCCACCATCCATTACGTGATAGCTTCGACAGGAACGATTCTTGACTACATCCCCTTATGGACTATCGGCGGTTATACCATTATGATAAACGCAATCTCCGTGGTGCTGCAGATTCTGATTCTGAGAAGAAACTTTGAGTGGGTGGTAACCATTCCTGGCGATGGCATTTCCATCGCCATCCAACAAGTATTAGCAGGGCAAGATTGTTTACTCTTAAACTCTGTTTGAAAATACAAAATAAGGGCATGTTCAACCATCACGGTTGTTCATGCCCATTAATGTAAAATATGACTTATTCTAAAATAATTAATCTCGTCTATTTCAGTTTCTTGTAACCGTAAGCCGCGTTATTTCCCAACTGCTCTTCGATACGGATAAGCTGGTTGTACTTTGCCATACGGTCGGTACGGCTCATCGAACCGGTCTTAATCTGACCAGAGTTTGTAGCAACAGCAATATCAGCGATTGTTGTATCCTCTGTTTCACCAGAACGGTGTGATGTAACAGTTGTGTAGCCATGACGATGAGCCATCTCGATAGCATCCAAAGTCTCTGTAAGCGAACCTATCTGGTTCACCTTGATGAGGATAGAGTTGGCAGCACCCATCTTAATACCCTTCTCCAAAAACTTCACGTTGGTAACAAAGAGGTCGTCGCCTACCAACTGGCAACGGTCGCCAATGGCAGCTGTAAGCTTCACCCAATTGTCCCAATCGTTTTCGTCAAGACCATCCTCTATAGAATCGATAGGATATTTGGTAATCAGTTCCTCCAAGAATTTGATCTGCTCCGCAGCAGTCAGTTTCTTGCCGTTAGGATCTTTCTTCTTGCCGTCCTTCAGCTGGCGGTAATCGTAGAACCATTCACCATTCTCCTGAACAGCAAACTCGCTGGCAGCGCAGTCCATGGCAATCTTCACATCCTTACCCGGTTCATAACCGGCATCCTTGATTGCTTGACAGATGCTCTCAAGCGCATCCTCTATGCCATTGAGCGCAGGAGCAAAACCACCCTCGTCGCCGACAGCTGTAGAAAGTCCGCGATTCTTCAGAAGCTTGGCCAAGGCATGGAACACCTCTGCACCCATACGGATGGCCTCCTTCTCATTAGGAGCACCCACAGGACGAATCATGAACTCCTGGAAAGCAATTGGCGCATCAGAGTGAGCACCACCGTTAATGATGTTCATCATAGGAACGGGAAGGGTGTAAGTATTGCAACCACCAATGTAGCGATACAACGGAATGTGGAGATACTCGGCAGCAGCATGAGCTACAGCAAGCGATACGCCAAGAATTGCATTGGCACCCAAATTTGACTTCGTCTTAGTGCCATCAAGCTCCAACATCTTATAGTCGATAGCACGCTGCTCCAAGGCAGAGAATCCAACCAAAGCTGGTGCAATCACGTTATTCACATTCTCTACGGCCTTTAATACGCCCTTGCCACAATAACGGCTTTTGTCGCCATCACGAAGCTCCAAAGCTTCATTTTCACCAGTTGAGGCGCCAGACGGAACTGATGCACGACCAACAACTCCAGATTTTAATGATACCTCAACCTCTACTGTAGGATTGCCACGAGAATCCAGGATTTCTCTTGCATGAACATTTTCGATAATCATAATACAATAATATCTTTAACTTTATAAACATATATCTAAACCGCATGAATACAACACAGGTCGCATAAATACGATTCTTTTTCTGAGTGCAAAAATAGTAATTATAAAAATAATCGCCAAATTCAGAGCATACTCAAAAATTGGTATTCCACTGAAAATACCTACTTGTAAGTATGCCGTTGGAGGCAGTCACGTCCACTCCACTCACAAGGAGCAAGACTCTCAAGCCCGAGAAATGAAATAAAATAAATAATTCTTCGCTTTTCCGCTCACTTAGTAGTATCTTTGCACTATGCAAACATTAAGATCACACATAATGCAAGAAATCTTAGACTTCCTTCGCGAATTGGAGAAGAACAACAATCGCGAATGGTTTAACACAAATAAAGAGCGATACCAAGAGGTATTAAAGAAATGGTACGCATTCTGCGAAGAACTCATCACAGAAATCGGACGCTTTGATGCAGACATTGCCCCACTAACAATCAAAGACTGCACCTACCGCATTTACCGCGACACAAGATTCAGCAAGGACAAGTCACCATACAAAACCCATTTCGGAGTGTTCCTGGCAAAAGGTGGCAAAAAGTCGATGCATGCAGGGTATTATTTCCATATCGGAACAGGTAACAGCTCAAAATATCCACAAGCCCACATGCTTGCTTCTGGCAACTATTGCTACGACAATAAGGCTGTCAAAATATTGCGCGAAGATATTAGCGACGAATGGGAAACATTCAGCACCAGCATCCTGGGAAAAGCCAACAGCATGTTTACTCCCGACATGGAAGGAGCATTAAAGCGAGTGCCAAGAGAATACGCCCCAAATGCGCCATACGCAGATTGGATGCGAATGAAAGCCTATTGCCTAACAGCCCAGGTCGACGACAACTTCTTGCTGGACGACAATCTCGCCCATCGTTTGGCAGAACTATTCAAAAACACCAAACCATTTGTCGATTATATAAACCGTGCCGTGGACTACGTGAAAGAAGAAATGGAAGTGTGATAGTTCAAAACAGCAATAATCCGCAACAACAAATTATAATTCTTACAAAAAATAAATGGAAAACAGAATAACAACAATGGAGCAAGAAATGCAGCGACGCACCGAACTGCTCCTTGGAAAAGATAATCTCGAAAAACTTCTGTCTGCACGGGTACTCCTCTTTGGAGTAGGAGGCGTAGGCTCATGGTGTGCAGAAGGATTGCTGCGTAGCGGAGTCCGCAACATCACCATCGTGGATAGCGACCAAGTATGCGCATCCAACTGCAACCGACAACTGATGGCTACAAGCCGCACCATAGGAGAAGTAAAAGTCGACGCCCTGCGCCAACGACTTCTTGAAATAAACCCCGATGCCAACATCACAGCCTATCAGAAAGTCTATAATGCAGAAACAGCAGATGAGTTCCACATGGAGGAATACGACTTCATCATCGACGCCATCGATTCGCTAAAAGATAAAGCCGACCTCATACTCCGAGCCACCGCCCTACCCAATCATATCACCTTCGTATCATCCATGGGTGCAGCCCTCCGCCGCGACCCATTCATGATTAGGAAAGCAGAGTTTTTTAAAGTAAAAGGCGACCCATTGGCACGTGCCCTACGCAAGAAGTTTAAGCACAACAAGACAGCCCCAAGCCGCAAATTCATGTGCGTATATAGCGAAGAAAAGCCAATGGAAAACATGAGCAACCAGCAACTGGTAGAAAACGAATGGTGCACATCAAAAGCACAAATCAACGGTTCCCTCTGCCACATCACCGCCTCATTCGGCATGGCAATAGCCGGAATCGTCATCAACGACATCATCGACCGTCAAGTTCCAACTTCGCAACAGTAGAAACAAAAAAGTCGTGATTCTTAACAAGCAGAAATAAAAAACCGACTGACTTTAAGCACAACGCTTAAAATCAGTCGGTTTTATATTTCTTACTCCAACACTTCTCTATTCGTGTAGACTCGAAATATTACTTTCCGTTGGTCAGAGGGTCTACGACAAATCTCGTGTTCGTTTAAACCTCAAGCAACAAAGCCCACAGGGCTATTCGTGCTATTCGAGATATTCGTGTTAGTTTAACTCTCCTGCAGCCAAGCCCACAGGGCTATTCGTGCTATTCGAGATATTACTATCCGTTGGTCAGTGGGTCTACGACAAATCTCGTGTTAGTTTAACTCTCCAGCAACCAAGCCCACAGGGCAATTCGTGCTATTCGAGATATTCGTGTTAGTTTAACCATCCTGCAGCTAAGCCCACAGGGCTATTCGTGCTATTCGAGATATATGTGTTCGTTTAAACCTCAAACAACAAAGCCCACCGGTCTCTTTCGTGTAGATTCGAAATATTCGTGTTAGTTTAAACCTCAAGCAACAAAGCCCACAGGGCTATTCGTGTAGATTTGAGTTATTAGTGTTCAATTCCACGTTTAAACACTAAACACTAAACATTATCTCCAGCAATGGTTTATGTTCTTAACCCCAGCAAAGCGAAGCCTGATTCTTCACTCTTCACTAATACCCCCATTTAGTATCCAGTTTCACCTCCTTCGTATTAATCACACTCTGCGTCAGCAGCGCACGATTACCCGACAGCAGTTTAATCTCACGATAATTAGGCGGATAATACACCCTACCATTCCTTATCAATATACCCACCCTGTTAGGTGCAATCTCAAAAACAGCAAACCCACCAACAAAGTCATAAATCTTTCTATACACAGGCTGCAAGATAATGTCATCATCCACACGCAATCCCCATCTGCCCGAAACCTCAAAAGGCTTCACATCCTGCAAATACTCATAGCGCCTCTTGCCACTCTGCACCTCCCTCTGCTTATCATACTGCGCAACAAACACCATGTCGTTACTCGGTACAACCACACTGTTAGGCCTCTTGGCAAACACCGACACACTACACTTGCCAGCCCTCACACCTGCATACATCGCCTTCCAATTTCGCTCCTTATCCGGCAAACCAAACTTACGATAATTACCCACATTATCTATAATCATGCACACCTTATCCTTCTGCCTACGGTTTACGCGCAAACCACGTCCCACCATCTGCAAATACTTAGCAAGCGACAACGTAGGACGAGCCATCTGAATATACTCCACATCCGGACAATCGAACCCCTCATCAAAGAGATTCACGTTTACCAAACAATCCAGCTCACCCTTTCTGAAAGCCTCAACCATCCTTTCGCGCATCTTCGCAGGAGTCTTACTATCCAAAGCCACAGCCCTGACACCCTTCGCCACATAATAAGCAGCAATCATCTTAGCATGATCAATGTCGATAGCATACACAATACCCTTCTTTCCATCAGCATGCTTCACCATGCTCTCATACAAGCGCTTTATCGACTCAGGCACATTCAGCTTCTCATCCATCTCCTTAATCGAATAGTCCCCATCGCTGCCACGACCCCTCAACGAGTTAATCGTCAACTGATCCTGCGAATACTGCCCTATCACCACATAGTCATAAGGAGCCAGATAGCCACCCTTGATAAAATCCTTAGTCGACGGCGACAAAAGCAAACGCTCAAACAACAAGCCAAACGACTCCTTCTTCATTCTGCAAGGCGTAGCCGTCATACCCAACTTCAGCGCATCCCTATTCCTTTCAAACAACACCTTATACGAACTCGCCAAAGAATGATGAGCCTCATCCACCACAATCAGCCCTGGCACACACTCCGCCTGCTCCAGTTCCTCCATGTGCCTACCCAACCATTGAATAGACAACACGCGAATCCTCACCTTAGCCTCCAGAGCCATCTCCTTCTCACCGTACTCCAAACAGAATCTATCCAGCGTCTGTTGCATCTGCTCCACCAGTTCCCGGCGATGCGCAACAATCCACACCTCCCCTTTCAGATAATTATCAAGAAACCATTTCACCACCGATGCCATAACGTAAGTCTTACCCGTACCCGTAGGCATCTGCACTATCACAGAGTTTCCCTCCTTATAGTCCTTCGTCCTACGATACCTGCTAACCACCTTCGTTGTCAGCATCTTGATAATATCCTCTACCATCCTCTGTTGGTAGTCATACAATTCGATCTTCTTCATAATCGATAGTGTTATTAGTGATAATTCCAATCACTCAAGCAATAGTTTGCCCCCTTTATCCTCCAAGGTTTTCACCTCGGTTTATATTAATCCTGCTTTAACCTTTTAACCCTTTTACTCTTTTACCTTTTTACCCTTTTACCTTTTTACTCTTTTACCTTTTTACTTTTCTAAATCTTCGTGTATATTCGAGATATTTGTGTTCGTTTAAACCTCAAGCAACAAAGCCAACAGGGCTATTCGTGCGATTTGAAAGATTCGTGTTCCTATAAAACATACCCATCCGTGTTCAAATCAAAGTTTAAACACAAAACATTCGTGTTCCCTTTCTAAGACCTGAGGTACATATATAAGAGTGTAATTTTCAAATTATAATTAAATATTGTTATTTTTTCGTCTTACCGGTTGACCTTTCTAATTATTTTTAATATATTTGTCAACCAACAGAACAAATGATTAATTATGGAACTAAAAGAGAGATTTTCTAAGCGACTGCGCAACGCACGTTTGATGCGAGGCTTGTCCATGCAACAACTCTGTGTGATGATGAATGATATTGTCACCAAACAATCTGTGTCCAAATACGAACGAGGCGAGAGTATGCCAGACAGTACCATTCTCATCGCATTATGCAAAGCCCTGAACATTACCCCCGACTATCTGTTTCGTGAAAATCGTTCAGCTCTCAACAATGTCCATTACCGCAAACTAACTCGCCTAAGTGCTAAGGAAGAGAAAAGCATCAATCTCATGGTGGAAGATACCATTGAACGCATCAATGAAATAGAAGATATTTGTGGCATCGAAAGACATTTTGATGCTTCCTCCTTTACTTGCCAAGTTAAGTCTTTAAATGATGTTTTCAGCGCAGCAACCAAACTCCGCACCGATTGGAATATTGGCAACGCTGCCATTACAAACGTCATCAACATATTAGAGACCAATGGTATCATTGTGGTAGAAGTAGAAGCTTCTGACGCTTTCTCAGGTCTCAATGGCACATTGGAAAATGGGACCCCAGTCATAGTTGTCAACAAACAGATGAGCACCGAGCGTAAGCGTTTCACTGCGCTCCATGAATTAGGTCATGCATTGCTTCATTTTCCAGAAGACATGGATGAAAAGATGGAAGAACAATACTGCAATATTTTTGCCAATGAAGTGTTAATGCCAAGACAAACTTTCCTTCAGTCCATTGGCGAAAAACGCCACGACATAGCATTAGTAGAGTTGAAGAACATTCAATCAGAATTTGGAATATCCGTTGATGCTTTGATGTATAAGGCGAGATATCTTGATGTCATATCTGAAAATCGCTATACAACCTATTGGAAGAAGAAAAATTTCGACCCCAATTTCAAATCTCAGGTAGAGAAAAGCATCATTGATGACGAGCACAGCACTAGATTTGAGAACCTTATCTATCGTGCCCTGTCAAGTGGCTTGATTACAGAATCCAAGGCAGCCGTCTTACTCAACAAAACGACAGAGGAAGTGTTACATAATTTCGTTCTTGCCTAATGGAAATAGTAATCAGCGACACCAATATATTCATAGACTTATGGAATATTGGACTTTTGGAACGATTCTGTGAGCTTCCTTTGTCAATCCACACCACCGACTTTATTATCGGTGAGCTAAAGACACAAGGAGTTAAAGATGCGATTGCTCAATTACACCAAGAAGGAAAAATCACAATCAAAACTTTCAAAAGTAATGAGTATGCAGAGATTATGTCACTTCAAGACAAGAATCTCTCATTCCAAGACTGCACTGTCTTATATTACGCATTGAACGGTGATTATAAACTCTTGACTGGCGATCGTAACCTTCGAGTGATAGCAGAACGGCATGGGCTTCAAGTTTCGGGAATAATCTATGTGATGGACGAACTTCTTCACCATGAAATTCTATCGAAAGAAGAATATATAACCAAACTTAAATCCTTACTGGAGTCCAATCACCGCCTCCCAACAAAAGAGATTATGAAACGAATAGAGAATCGCTAACCTGCAGACATAACTTTACCACTCAGACCATAGCCCGCATAGAAATAGCCTTAGGTTGTAAACTCATCAGCATAGCCCAATGATTGGACTTTCACAAAGCTCGGGTTTCAATCACACAATTCGCCCCTTTCATATTCATAAATATTGCCACGTTGACATTAGCTGGGAAAAAAGACTTGCCTGGAAGGCAATACACATTGGCTTGCCAATGTTGGTAACCGCGTACATACTCGGCACAATCGTGACGAGGATGTGCGCGGTTATTCATCTAAGCAAACAATAGCCTGGAAGGCTTTACCTTGTTCTTTCAAAGACCACCATATGACATAGCCCTTTATATAGCAGCTATTACAAGAGCCTATATGTAGAGTTTTTGAAATCACTTTCTAAGCTTCACAGCTGCACATTTTTATATATTTAAAACTCTGCAGCGAAGTTAATTCTTTCTAATTTAAGTTCTTACATAATTAAGTATCTAATAGCATTAAAATCTTTAGAAATAAAGATTTTGCAGATATACGAATTTTCTTATATGAACTTCTAATTCCCTCAAAAGATAGGAACACAACAAAGGCGTTCAGAATTACTTCATCAATTTCTTTGTTAAACAAAAATTCTGAAAATTGAAACTTCTTTATGCATATGATACAAACAAAAACAGCATAGGCTGTATTCAACAGAAATTCTACAGCACCGGCATCATATATATATATGATTAATTCTGCCAATCTTTTTTAAACTTTTTTCCTTCGGTATACCTAACGAATGGTGTTTTACAGATTACTCGCTTTATATAAGATGGACAATACACTAAGATAAATGAACTTAGCACCAATATAACGAAAAACTCTGTAGGTTTACAAATCAATCCTGGAGCAACTATATTTATAAGAAATATAACAATATATATAGGAAATACTGCCGAAATAACAGATGTAACACTCACGACAAGTAAGGCCAAAAATGGTAAATTTAAAGTCGTAAGTAAAGAGATTATATTAATAGGAGCTTTCACTATCATAAGCAGAAGCTGCTTCCATATCATTTTTTTACCATTATGTGATTCCATCTGCGGATATAAATATATAAACAATATAACCAAAGATAATGTCAAAAAGATAATGGCGAATAATATTTTGGGTGGTAAAATTGTAAATATGCAAAACAATATGCCTCCTAAAAATACAATAAAAAAAGAAACAAGTTTAAGCCAAGTATTTAAAGACAATTCCGGAAGCCAGCTTCTTGCTTCGGCTATTCTACTTTCATCCCTACACACATAATGAGTAAGACTAAGAGATTTTACAATTACATGTCCCCTATATTTTTCAGCCATAAGAGAGAAAGGATATTCACAAATGCTACCATCCGCAAAGAAAACAACAACAGACTCATAGGGGGAATTAATCGAGCCATCGTCTATACTTATAAGTTTTCTTCTTTTTACTCTATATTTTCTTGAAGATAGTTTTGTTGATTTGGCTAGTAACCTATCAACGATAGGATATACTATTTCCTTTTCAAGACCTAGATTTCTATAATCAACTATCTTACTCCATACTACTATTAACAATAAGTATAAGAAAGCTAATATAAAGGCTATACCAAACAACATTTTCCACCCTTCGTTCCAAATAAGATAATAAACCAATATTGAGAATGACAGCCAGAATAATGTAAGAGCTAAAAATACCCAACTATGGAGAATTCGATATTTTACATACATTACTACAACTTTTCCAGAAAGAAATCGTTCATCTATTTTATAAGGATGTTTATTTCTATTTAGCATTATTATCCAAAACTTTATTTAGAAACTACCAAACAGCCCAGCCAACACAATCTGGCACAGCCTGTTTTGGCATCCCGTAATCTCCAACTAAATACCCCAATTAATCGAATTGAATTCTTGAAGCATTTTCTCTCCACACCCGGGCTCTACAGATTTTATAAACATGATTCTACCCAAAAGCCAATATCTATACATGCCCTGATCAGGGTGTCTATAAGCAATATGACTAGCTACACCAAACTTTTTGCAACAATATAGTTCCTTCCAAACATCCTTGCGATATTTTTTCGGAACATGCACACCATCAGTTATAGTCAATCCTGTAACCATTTGCCTATCACAAGAGAAGCTTATTTTCGTTTTCTTCTTGTTTGGGCAAAAATGATGAGTATAGACTATTTGATAGATATCACGAACACTTGGCATATGAATATTAGAATTACCAGAAAGAGTTATATCATCAGCATATCTGCTATAAATACATTTACACTTACTGGCAAGTTCAACGAAAGCTTCATCCAATGATCGCACAATCAAATTAGAAAGCATCGGACTCGTCGGTGCACCTTGAGGGAGTCTAAATTTGTATGTGCATATTTTAGCTAGAACATCTACCACCTCTTCATCATATCCAAATTTAGAGAAATACTTCCATACAGAATCATATTTTATCGAATCAAAGAAATTCTGTATATCAACATTTATCAGCCATTTACTTCTGGCATGCCTCCTAGCATTAGTGACAATATTTCTAATGTCATCTTTGTCCTTAGGTATAAAACCTTCTGCACAAGGAGAAACGGAAGACAAGTCTTTAAGAAGTATATTCTCGTAAACCCACCTCTGTACCCTCTTCAAGTCAGAATAAGGAGCACTTATCATTCTAACGCCACCAGTTTTCTTCCTTATACTATAATTCTTATAACAACCAAGATTCAATAAAAACTTCTCCATTCTCTCCTTTTTGATATCAGGAAAGAATGAGAAAAAATGCCACTTATCAAAAATAACAGGAACATTATGGCTTTGCAAGATTCCTGCATAGGCCAAACATTCTGAAATATATTGCTGTGAATGCCCTTCTATCTCAGCTTGTTCTGAAAAAAGAGACTCCCAAGTTTGTTCCATAAAATTATTACGTTAGTTGCTCACGCAAGTGAGCATATCGAACTTCGATGTTCGATATACTTAGTATAATGATATTTTAAATCTAGCATGTCCAAAAGACATACGAATATGCTAATCCCATATTCAGCTAATAATTTTACTTCACGCCCCTGAAAGTCTCCGGTATGTAAATATTGTCTTTTTCATCCAAAATCCGAAATTCTTGCATCCCTTCATCTCTCAATAGCTTATATCTTTTTATTGCATCTTTATATTCATTCAACGCCAATGAAGTTGGCTTGTGCTTACTATCCCATATTTTCTTATCAATCCCTTCTTGCCATAGACTATCCATTTCCACTAATGAAATACCCATGGTATTGTAAATGAAAGCTTCGCTTTTTCTTCTGATCAAACATATCAAGATAAAGACAAGATTGAAATTACTCTTTGTAAACAACAAGCTGAAATCTACGTATTCACTTCCACCAACAATGATTTTCTTCAGGCACGACAACCATCTGTAAACAGAAGTTCTATCAGTATAAGCCCGTTTTATTTTCAGGAGATTATTTCGTGGAACCAAAGGAATCCAATTTCTACCTTGATATTGGTTATCAGACAATAATACAGGAACCGTATTGTTTGGCGATGAATGCTGCATCAATACCAGGCTTTGGGTATTTTGGTAACCAAGAGGACAATCTTTATATAATTGTTCTCCATACTTATAGCACATTTCGCGAACTGCCTTAGTCTTGAAATAACTCCCAAAGACCTTTCTGTGAGGATCAAATCCTTTACAATGCAAGTCCCCTAAGATAATAGCCCCAGATATATCTTGAGAAATCTTAGAATAGCCATTATCCATCACTATTGCAGCAATAACATAAAGCCTCCCAGAACTTGCATCACTCAACACCTCTGGTCTCACGTCTTTTTTATCAAGGGATGATAAAGCTGTTACTACTGAACCACCACTACCTATAAAATCATCCACATAAACAACAACGTCTTTCTGAGTCTCCCATTCCACAGAGTTTCTATAAGAAATAAACTCCTCAATACTTGAATGAAATCTCATTTTCCTCAGTTCTTTTCGTTTCATCAATCCATGAATCCAGTAAGAAACGGCTGCGCCGCTTTTTCCAGGTTTACCAAGAGGAACAATATGTTTTCGTGTATCATTAGGCAACTTCAAGATTTGCTCATAAAGCCGTCCTTTGACATCATCATCACGCAAGAAGACCACATGCTCCAACAGCTGAACTGCTAATTCGACATCTTCATCATCAAAATTAAATAGCCATCTAATAACATCGTATGGTGTTATTTGATTATAAAAACGGACAGAAACGATATCCTCTATCCTTTTTTCAATTTCTTTTGAAAGAGTCTGCATAAGTGTTCCCTATTATAAAAAATGATTACTAGATATCAATATAGAACATAAAAACTGTCAGGTGTTTATATTGGTTAATGTCTATGTCTATATCTCCATTCTGATGATCCTCCGACTAATTTCCGATAATCATACCCTCCTGCAACGGTTTATCCCTGTTTATCGCCCTGAGGGCAAAGAGTAGGAACTGCTCCGATGAAAAGATATAACTATGCGAGTCGTACAGCTTTGCTTACGTAATCGCATAGCCATACCCTACCATCAAAACTCGAAGCATGAGAGTTTGCCAAAAGGATGTTTACTCGGTTTATGTTTTTTGTAAGCAAAAGAAATATCATCAGAAAGCGATATGAAGCTGTCAATGAGCAACACTTTGCAGTCCCACTTCAGACTAATTTCCAAGCCATTGCAAACCTCTCTATGATAAAAGAACTATTCTTAATTGATTTTAATAGTTCCACACATTATACTTATTGTAGATATCTAAATAACAAATAAAAACATGAGAAAGAGAAGACACTCGACTGTTACAAAAGAAAAAGCAACTCGTTATACCAAAAAGCTAATTAACCTATTAACTTGGTTTTACTATATCAGGAAGGCATATAAGATTTATCTTTTTATAAGCGATAACAAAGACCAAATCTATGAAACGCTCAACTCTATAACAGATTGGATATTGCCTTAAGAGATAAATCAGCTATTCTATTTGATAATCTAACCTTCCGATGATCCTCCGACTAATTTCCGATGATCATACCCTCCTGCAACGGTTTATCCCTGTTTATCGCCCTGAGGGCAAAGAGCAGGAACTGCTCCGATGGAAAGATATGACTATGCGAGTCGTACAGCTTGCTTACGTAATCGTATAGCCATACCTTACCATCAAAACTCGAAGAATGAGAGTTTGCCCACAGGGTGTTTATCTAGGTTTATGTTCTAGCCTCAAGCAAAGCGAAGCACCATTCTTCACTCTTCACTTAACTATGGTGTTTATCTAAGTTTATTTTCCATCTTTTTACTCTTTTACCCTTTTACTTTTCTAAATCTTCGTGTAGATTCGAGATATTTGTGTTCGTTTAAACCTCAAGCAACAAAGCCCACAGGGCTATTCGTGTAGATTTGCATCATTAGTGGTCTAAAACCGATACAACCTTAACTTTCTCCACAAAAAATGAGCTATTCTTGCAAAAGGTTCGCAGATAACTTCCTCAGGATAACTTGATAAGAATCTTAAGTTTCTCATAAAGCGACGAGATGCTCTTTGCAGTTGGAAAGACAATTTGCCTTTTCTCACCTCGATAGAATTCATTCTTTTGTCATAATGTCCAAAGTTGCCAGCCATCACTATCTCGTATAGCAAGAACAATCCATCCTTTTCAGATATACCACAAATTAGTTCATCATTTCCGACATGAAATATATCCTTTAGCACATACATTAAAGCTGTTGCAAAACGTTTCATACCACAAGAAGAAATAATCTTCATTATTTCCTCTTTCCCCATTAGTTCTGTGCTTACGATTCGTTCTTTATTATAATCCTTTAGCAGAACATAGAAATCGAAAACCTGGCGCAATCCAACACCTTCATCAAGCAAATGGCGATAAATGTGATTCATTTGAAAGATTAAATCGTAGTCAACACGTAGTTTCTTCACTATGCCTACATCATCAATCTTAGCATTATCAAAAACAGCTGCCTTAAACACCCTTTGAAAATTTCTATCCCTCCAAGGAGCATTCAAGAACGATGGTCGAAAATGTATTTCAATAGGCACACCATTTATCGGTTTCACCTCTGCATGCAAATGGCACAATGATAACAGAATGTTTCTTCGCTGACAATAATCTATGATACTCTTTACTGGATGCAAAATCTTTTCCTTTGGCCAAATCCAAGCATCCACATCACCACATACACGCAGCATACCAAACGAAACACCATCTATTAATCTATCATAATATACATGGTTAGCCTGTCCCTTCAATATGCAAGTATCAAAGCCCTCCTTAGCTAATATATCATTTAAGCGGAGACATACATTTGTAGTTTGTAGATTCTGTCTTTTCACCTGCTCTGTTGCCATAGTCCATTTCAAGACAATATCACCTTGAGGCCACTGTTCTTTAGGCAACTTCTTCACACCCTCAAAAGCCAGACCAAGTAATGCTTGCTTTGTAGCCAAATCAAACATTTCTTCCCATTCATCATGAGATAGACAATGTGTCAATCGAACATTTTCGCCTATTGCAGATTGTAATATCAAGAAAAAATCTTTAATTACCATTTTTCAAAGACTTATATACATTTGATACTTCATCAGCAATCTGATTCCAGTCATATTTACTCATGTCGTAATCCACATGCTGCAATGGAGCTTCGATTATCTTTCCGAGCTTTTCAGAAAGTTCATCTACATTTCCACAATGGAAATAATCATCCTGTGGCAAACCAACTTCAAGGTTTGCAGGAATATCACTAACCACAACTTTTACCCCATAGCTCATTGCCTCCAACAAGGCGATTGGCAAACCCTCATGCGAAGAAGGTAAGCAATAGCAACGGCAATTAGTCAACAGCGAATGAAGTTTTCTGCCCTTTATAAATCCAGTCAGCACCGCACCGTTCTTCCGAGCCATCTCCTTCAATCCCAAAGAATAACTATCCTCAAAGTCTGTATCACCAGCCAGCACCAACTTTATATCCGCTCTATCAGTATGAGCCTTCTTCCATTTCACGAAAGCTTCAACAAGATGATGCAGATTCTTCTCTGGCACAAATCGGCACATTCCCAGCACATACTTACCCTTCTCTATTCCAAGTTCATTAAAATATTCAGGATAGTCGCAGATTTCCGGCTCAGAGACACCATTATATATAAGGTGTACATTCTTAGTTCTGCCATACTTCATGGCGATAAGATTCTTGATTACATTTGAGATAACGATAACATCATCAGCAAACATACATCCCATTCTTTCGCCCAACTTCAATATCGTCTTGGCAGCAAATCCCCACTTATCCCTATCATAGTCAGGACCATGATGCGTAAACACCACCTTCATGCCCAACAACTTAGCATAAGGAACAAGCAAAGCAGGACCGATGGCATGCACATGCAGTACATCAGCGCCCAACTTCTTCGCCCTGTTTATAGCACGAAAAGTATGGATTATAGCCTCAAACGATTTTTTCTTTGGCGAAGGCAACGTGACAAGTTTCACGCCCTTCCACTCATTCAAATCGTCATGTACATAATTCGACCTACGAATCAGAGTCACATCAAAACCAAGAGACACAATGCGAGGAAACAATTCCTCGCAATGTGTCTCCACACCACCCATGATATTAGGAATACCACGAGTACCAGTTACTACTATTTTCATATATCACTTAAACTTTTTATTGCAAAAACAAATCATATTTATCTATCTCGCTCCATTTTTCTTTGGGAACATCTTCACATGCCTTCTTTAACATTCTATTAAACTCTGCGATTTTACTATCACCTATTTTCTCTTTCCACAATTCAGGGAAAGCCATTTTTACAGCAAATTGGGTAAACATTCCGGGAGTAAGTATCTTAGATATTGGTAGACGTATTTCATTATGCAAACCAATATGCATATGAGAATAAGGATGAAATCCCTCTCTATATTGAGATCCAGACAAGTCATAGCGGAAATATACAGGATTATTCACAATATGATAACAACTATCATCATCCCCATTATCATAGCATCCTCGCCAAAGTTCAAGTTCTTCTGGTTCCATATTCTCGATAACGCAATTATTTGTATGCAGATACTCTTCCCAAGAAACTTTCACCTTAGGATTCTGAATAAAACAATAACGTAAGTCATCATGTTCTTTATGGAATTGGAAGATGGAGTTATCAGTCAATAATATGTCATAAGAATGCGTACTCCATATCACGCTTATGATATCCCATTGAGAACCAGCCCTAGCAATTTCTCTTACACTTTTTGCATAATGATCCTCAGACGAAAAAGCATTTTCTTGAAAAATGCCAAGCTTGTCAAGAAAAGAAACGACATCAGTACGCACCCTTATACAAAAGCTATTGTCTGTCATTTTTCAATATTCTTTGAATCTCCTTCAAAATTTCTTCTGCCGACTGACCAGTCTTCCTCAATGTTTCAATATCCTTTCCCCAATTATCATATATTGCATTCTGAACACGGCTATGACTTTCTATTGTTTTTGTTTCGTTTTCAGAAGGTTGTTTAAAACATAGCTTATAGGCATTATTCTTCAGACTTTTTGTTTCTATTAAACATTGCTTAAAATCCTTAGTACAACCAGTTATTGTCAGCCAACCTTTGGTTCTTGTCATTGCAGTGAACAATATATCACGAAGAACGACATTGTTTGGTCTTGAAAAAATATAATCTACTCCACATATATAGACAACACCTTTTTCATTTCCTTTAGCCTTATTTACGGTCGCAAGTGTAATGCACCCTTCTTTGGTAAAAGAAAGATTATCACTAGCTGTTGCTATCAAATTAAAAGTGTTGATTTCGTTTTTCCATAGATAGCCACTAATATTTGAAAAATAACCTTTTACACTCTTCAAGTCAACACAAATCACACAAATATCCTCTGGACGCAGATTTTCATTAGCCAAATCATTAGTTATACTTTTGGCAATGAATTTGCATTCTTCATTAAAGTTATCAAACGCATGATATTTGATGCTATCTTCGTTAAACTTCTTGTTAGAATAGCCAGGCGTATTCTCCTCAGGACGCACAATTATCATATCGTCTCCAGTAGCGCAACCTCCTCTGAGAACATGAAAACCCAATGACTCCCAATGCTCGTTATTATCAAGGCGTTGCAAAACCTTATTATTATAAATGCCAAGACCTAGCGAGAATGCAGAAATCAAAGAATACCGAGGCGTTCTATAACATTTCTTTAAGACAATATCTTGATTTACCATATCGTCCCTAGAGAAATCTACATTATACTCACCTCGATTATTTGTTCCAAATGTTGCACGCTCATCTTGAATTTTCACATTGAATATGTTCTGAAAGTCATCATAAGCCCATGCTATTTTTCTTGTTTTCGACAATTGATAACATAACTGATAAAAAGGAGGAGTGAAATCTTGACCCTCATCTATCAATATCAAATCATATTGAGGAGCAATTTTATATTCTCCGAGCAACTGGTTGCATACAGTACCAAAAGGATCATTACACGCAATACGCATAGCTTGTCCATAGTTTAAAGGAACAGCACCACACTTTTCACAAGCCATAGAATAGACTCCTGGAGTATATGAACTTCCCCAAGCATGACAAATAATAATTTTATCCCAATTCGGTTCTTTATTATCTGAGAAGTATTTATATGCCCTACCAATATGCTCTTTTATCGTATCATGCAATGCCTTCGTGTAATAGGTATATAGTATCGTTTCATTAGGGTGTTTCAGATGATAGATAGCTGCTTTTTGGGTTAGAACGATCGTTTTGCCTGAACCTGCTAATCCTCGAATTCGTTGTGGACCATCTATTTCTGCAAAGGCTGCCTCTTTTTGTTCTATATCAAATTTTGCAATATTACTTTCTATCTCATCAAGAATCATGCCTTTGGTTTCTCTTACAGAAGAACTTGACCGAACGATTCTCTTAATCATTTGAGGCGTTCCGTCTAGGCAGCTCTGCATCAAATCAAAACTTTTGTTATCTATCTCCTCTTGATGCTCATCCAAAACTTCTTTAAGACTATTAAAGTCTGAAAGTATAAAATCATCAGAAAGATCTATCTTACTAGTGTCATCAGACACGAAAACGGTCAAGACATCGTATTTCAATGTATCGCGTTTTTTCTTCAAGGCTGGTATCTTTCTGAAACTATCTGTAATATAAGAGTATAGTGTATTGATGCGTTCTTCCGCTTCCTCTACAGTTTCTCCATAATGCATAGAATCGAAATAATAAACGCCATACTCCAAAGAAAGCAACATCAAGTTCGCTTGTACTTTACCTATATCTATGTTTCCACTATACACAGGGAACATATAGTATAAAAGACTATCATCTCCATCTTGCAATATAGTATTCAACTTATCGTAGATTCTATATGCAACTGAGTCTTTTTTTAATGCATTTATATTTCCGATAAATCTCATATTTTATAACAAATTAATCGTATCAAACATTTATCTTCCTTTAAACACAAGATTTTCAAAATAATAGTATTACCCTTACAGGCATAAATAAGATTTCAAACTATATCAAAGAAGCCATACAGTACTTCGGCATCATCCTCATGTCGATGCTCTCCGCACTGTGGCTTCTTATCAATCATAAGAGAATCAAGTGATTACTTGATTTCGATATTTCTATCTGTTTCCTTCTGGGTTGCCTCATAACCCTGGCTTGCCACGTCAGCGTTCACGATATCCTCGCCACGCTTGCCCTTCAGAGCCTCCTTTGAATCGGCAGAAAGACCATTGTTCACTACAGCATTCATATCGCAAGTTGAAAGCTTGTCAAGCTGCTCCTTGGTCACCTTACCATCACGATACTCGCAACAGATAGGGTTCTCAAACATAGAGTACTTCATACCGAGCAGGCTCTTCAGCTTGTGCTTAGCCACCCACAGAGCAGGAGTCTTGATGTACTTGTGCATGGCAGGAGAAACAGAACCGATCATCCAGCAGTTTCTGTCGCAATGTCTTACCTTCTTGCGTACCTGCTCAGCCTCAGGAGAATTCCAGAGTTCATCCCAAGTCTGGCGATTCAGGTTACCCATCACCTCCTTGTCCTTGGTACCATTACATGGCATCACATCACCGTATGGGTCGATGAAGAAGGTGTCGAAACTCATATCGCAAGGCAAGAGACGCTTCTGACCATAGATATAGTTGATAAGACCATGGTTGAAATAAGCACGGAACCACTTCTTAGGCGAGTTAGACTTCAACAGTTCGTTCACCAGGTTTTCGAAGTTCTTAGCCACCATCGGACGGTCGTGTATGATGTTCTTAGCCTCCACGAAATAGAAAGAGTTATGGAGCGATGCGGTAGCGAACTCCATACCCATCTTGTTGCTCAACTCATAGAGTGGTACAAGGTCAGGAGCGTTCTTGTCCTGAACTGTCATACCGAAGCCCACATCCTTCAGTCCCATCTCACAAAGTTTCTTCAGAGTAGTATAGCCACGGTTGAAACCATTATTCAATCCACGGATTTCATTGTTGGTCTGCTCCAAGCCCTCTATAGAGATACGGATACCAATCTGAGGGAACTCCTTCGCCAGGTCGATGATACGGTCGGTGAAGAAGCCGTTGGTAGAGATTACGATACGGTCGCTCTTCTTATACAGCTCACGCACTACCTCCTTCAAGTCAGTACGAATAAAAGGCTCACCACCCGTGATGTTGGTAAAATACATCTTAGGTAGCTTCTTAATAGTCTCAATAGAGATTTCTTCCTCTGGTTTAGAAGGAGCCTTATAACGATTACACATTGAACAACGCGCATTGCAACGATAAGTTACAATGACAGTACCATTTAATTTCTTTTCTGACATAATATACTTATTTACTATATTCCATTTTTAGATATACAAACAAGATTTAAAACTAATATTTGTATATTCCTTAAATATCATTATTTTAACACCACTTCTTATTATTAAGCTCTAAAGCTTTCGTATAATTATCTTTCAAGGCTTTATAAAATTCATTATCATTGAACGTATGTTCAACAAATTTTCGAGCAGCCAAACCCATAGTCTTGCATTCTAAAGGTTTCCTATTCATCGTTATCATTTTTTCAGCAAGCGCATGATAGTCTTCTGCTTCATATAGTACACCTCTATCAGATGATATTAGTTCTGGAATACCACCTCGAATAGAACCAATAACAGGTTTACATGCAGCAAAAGCTTGAAGAATAACATACGGCACATTTTCCTGCCAAATTGAAGGACATACGACATATCGACAATTATTCAAATAATGATCAAGTTCTGCTCCCCATTTTGGACCAACGAACTTTACATTCTTTAAATTTGCATCAACAGCAATCTTTTTAAGCTTACCTTCTTCTGGACCATTTCCTACTATTACGAAAGGAATATCACCTGCGACAGTTAAAGCTTTTAGCAAAATGTCTACACCTTTTTCATCAACCAAACGGCCAAAATACAATCCAAAATCACCTTCTTTTATTACATCTGGCATAGGAGGAACTTTAAACGGATTAAGCAACATTCCATAGTTTATCTTACGCTTCCAGAACTTTTCTGTTACATTAGCCATATAATTACATGAGACTAAATGAAGTGTAACATTCTTCTCATAAACCTTTATCCACTTATGAACATATGCTTCAATGGTACTTGCAGCACTAAATGCCAATGAGCCATGAGCACATTTCGTCAATAAGCAGTGAATATAACAACCATCTTTACATTTATCACAAGCCTTACCTGCATTATATAGCTTATAATTAGGGCAAATATGTTTATAATCATTATGAGAAATAACTACAGGAATATTTCTTTCTCGTGCAGCAACCATTATAGATGGAGATATATGAGTCATTATATTGAAACAATGCACTATATCCGGTTTAAAATCATCTAATAGCTTTATAAAAGCCCTTTTTGTAGAAAGACTATACGGTATATTTGCAAGCGCTTTTAGCTTTGAAAAAAGTCCTGGAGTCTTAAAATCAGGAGCATCAATAAAATATTTAGCCCATTCTGATTCTAAATTTTTTTCGTCATTAATAGAGAAAAAGGCAACCTCATGCCCATGTTCCTTCAGAACTCTAGCAACTTCAAAGAAAAACACTTCAGCTCCCCCCTTATAATAAAAGCATTTATGTGCTAATAAAATCTTCATATCAAATTAAATTAAAAATATCGAAAACCTTTTCTACGAAGTAATACGAACTTCCATACATTATGCTTATTTTGACAAAATTATAAATTGATCTACTAATTCTTCTTGCTTATGCAATATACTATATTCGTCCTTACGAACATCAGCGTTTTTAATACAATCAACAAATCGCTCAATAGATTTTAAGAAGGCATCATCTGAAGGCAAATTACGAGTTTCAAATTCTTGATTTTTTTTTATGGTATATTGAGGGACGAAATCAACTGGTGCTGTCAATATGCGATTTGATGTTATAGTTCCCTTACTTCCCCATATTTCGATATCGCACTTATAGTCATTATCCATACCAAAAGCTATCTGTGCAACAGTACCTTGGTTATTAACCATTGTGGCCGAGCCATACATTTCAACCTCAAAACCGTCAACATCATTTGCTTGGGCAGTAACGATTCTTGCGCTATCACCTAATAGATAATTTGCATACTTCAAACAATATCCGCCAGCATCTAGAAGAGCTCCTCCGCCGAGTTTTTTATTGTATCTAAAATCATTCTTTTGACGCAATGGGAAGCCAAAAGAAATTCTATATAAGCGTACATCACCTATCTCACCACTACGGACAATATTCTGTATTGTTTCTAACTGACGATGATAGATAAACATATAATTCTCATGGAGAGCCACCCCCTTTTGAGACGCTATTCTTATCAGGGCATCTGTATCTTTTAAGCATGTGGTAGAAGGCTTCTCTAAGAATACGTGCTTGCCAGATTCCAAAGCTTTTTGAGCCCAATGAAAGTGCAGAGCAGGAGGTAAAGGAAGATAAACGGCATCAATATCCTCGGATGAAATCAATGCCTCATATCCAACTATTATCTTTCCACCATACTGATCAATAAAAGTCTGCGCTTTGGCACATTCACGGCTTTGCTGTTCTTCAATTTGCTCAACAGGCACTTTACTCAAATCTCCAAACCATTCTTGCGGACTAGCTATGCCAATAGCTGTAAACTCTACCTTATTATTTGCCTTCTGAAGAGCAGGCAGGAACCTGCGAAACGCTATCTCAGAAGGACATATTATTCCTATTCTAATCATAATATTTTAATAAAAACTAATTGCAGACAACAAAGAACGAGCTGCAATATTTAAATAATTATTGTATGTAACAAAAGAAAGCATCTGATTAAGGGTCAACCAACAATAGTTTTCTTCAACCTCAATCGGGAATTCCTCTCCAACTTCAACTATGACATTTAGGTTTTGCTCTTGGAAGAAGCGACCACCTTCTTCGCTTTGGTAGCTACTGTACCAGATTTTATCTTTAGGAGCATTTAAAATTTGTTCTAAGTATGGAATGGTATATTCATTCTTTCCTTTACGATAATTACCAGTTAAACATTGAACAGTTGGTGCCATCTCTACTACATCAAAGTTGCCGGACTCGAGCTTTGCCTGAACCAAGAAATGATAAATCCCATCGATTTTCTTAACAATGAAACCCATCAAGCCTTCTTGCGCCGAGCGAACCATTGGCTGATCCCATGAGACGACTTCTCGATTACCTATTTCTACACGACATCCCATGACATCAAAATACTTTCCACTTTCATGATGGATGGTCTTTCCATCAAAAATCCAATGTTTCATTTTCGATATTCCTATAGGTTTTACATCCAATTCATACTTGAATTTAAGAGATGTAACCCATTGAATTATATCTTGCAACTCATGAAGATGATTATCACCACTCAAAACAGAATATAAAAAAGAATCCGGTTTTCCACTGTGAATACCATTCATTTTTTTTACGGCATCCAAAAGGCGAAGAGAATGTTCTGAATAGCTACCAAATTTTATGCAAGAAATAACAGTGCGACTATCCATGTTTACAACATTTGGGTAACGAAGCAATTCCTTTATCTGTCCAAGACTTGCCCATAGATAACCGTTCTCGACTTTCAAATCTTCGTTTTCATCCACTTCTACAATGATATTACGATTACGTTTATGAAGGAATCGGGCACCTTGTTCTGATTGTAATTGATCTACAAGAATAGTAACATCTTTCTCTCCATTAAAATAATCCAAATAGGTTGGCGACTTGCCACCATGAACACGAGTATAATTACTTCTAGTCGCCTGAAGGGTCGGGGAAAGTTGTACAATATTAAGATTACCCGGCTCGATTTTTGCCTGTAATAAAAAGTGTAGTACGCCATTAAATTTCTTAACTATAAATCCCAAGAATCCGATCTCCGGTTGATTTATAATTGGTTGGTCCCACTCTGGTGTATTACGATAATTTGTATTGATGTGTATTCCATCAATAGAAAAGAACTTACCTGAATCATGTCGGATACGATCATCACGATATTTCCATCCTTTCATTTCAGAAAGAGGTATCTGCTTAATATTACTAATAACTGCTTCATTTTGCTCTTTCATCCATGACAAAATTTGATCTGTTGTCTGAAAATTGCCATGACTCATTGCCGACACAAGAAAATCGAGTTGAGCGTCTTGTCTATTTTTCTTCTTCATATTATATATCTTTTGAAAAATCTATAAGTTGTTTATAATCACTAAAATCAAGTATAGAGCGTATCTTTGAATCATCAAAATAAGTATGACTACTTTCGATACGCAAATCACGTTCAGGCCAAGGAACGGAAACCACTTTTGTATTATATTTTTCTGCTATTATTTCTGCTGCTGCTTTTAGAGTCAGCGTTTCACCTCCTACATTATATATTTCCCCGTTACTCTCAGAACAAAAAGCACCATTAATTACCTGATAACAAAGATCCTCCATGTGTGTGAAAGTACGTTTTATTTCACCACCTCCATATAAAGTTATATCATTTCCTGATTTTGCTTGCTTTATAAAAAAGCCCACAGTCCCAAAACTATAGTCCGTTGACAATAAGTTTCCATAAGGAATACAAATTCTAAATACTGTATAAGGAATGTCAAAGCTATATTTATATGCTTGAAGTAGACCTTCGCAAGCTAATTTATTAACTGCATAAATTGTCTTTGTTTCTTTCTCGTCTATTTCTTTCAAGGGCCTGTCTACTCCCTTATAGACAAGGCGAGTAGAAGGGAATATTAATTTCGGACGATATGGAGAACATCTTATTGCATCTAACAGGTTAAGAAGTCCTATTTCATTTATTGAATTATACTGTTCATATTTTTCAAAACCTGCGTATGTTCCTGTTAAACCTGCAAAATCAAAGATATAATCAACATTTAGATTAATATCATTAATACTTTCTTTATTAGTTAAATCAATTTTTTTATATTTTGGGAATGAAGCATCAAGAACATCATATGTATCTGCAATAATATTAAAATTATCAAACAAATACTTTACTAAATGTTTCCCGATATAGCCACAAGCCCCTATTACAGCAACTTTTTTCATATAAATAATTAAAATTGTTTTATACAATTGAACACATAATATTTAATAACATGCGAAAAGCATATCGCACCAAACAATGTAGCAATACAAGTTGCTACATATAGCATATCATTGTTGTAGATGAGTCCATCTAAATGCAACAGACTCACAGCTTTAAAAAACATCATATGACAGAGGTAAATCTCCATGCTGATATCACTCAGATATTTTACAACTCTGTTATTTAACACACAATCATGCGAGCCTATTGCATACATCAACCAAACAGAAAAAACAATCAAGTCTGGCAAAATATACAATTGTGAACCTTTAATAACAAACAATAGTATAGTCAAGACAATACAAGTAATTATAGAAACTGCCCAATATTTCTCAATCCATTTTTTGATATTCAATCGATACAAGTAAATAATCCCTCCCGATATAAAAAAAGGTGCAATATTAATAATATTATGACGACTGAATCCGTTTCCATTATTAAAAGAATCTATTGCGATATAACAGAATAATAATGATAATACCAGTACCATCCATCCTCGCTTCTTATTATCCAGCAGAAAGGTAAAGAAAGGGAAAAGCATATAGAACGTAAATACCGTACCCAGGAACCACCCTACGCCTATTACCTCGATATGCGGATTGGGTAAGAGATTGAAACACATTGTCAAGTCTGCAAAACTTTGGCAGAATGTACTCCATGAAGGTTCCATTGCAAAGGCTATAAGTACCATCATAGCAAAAAATGGCCATGCGCGATTATACCGCTTGGCATAAAACTTGGCTGGAGTTATAGTTCCTAATTTTATTCTTTCATAATATCCACAGCACATACTGAATGCACTAATTAACATGAATAGCAAAGTAAAATTAGTGAACCATGGAATCACTCTCTCTGTTAATATATTCACACTTGGCTTAACAATGATATTTGCCTGTACGTGCATCAGTACAATACCAATTGCAGCATATGCACGAAGACCGTCTAAAGAAGAGTAATTCTCTCTGACATTGCTATATATGGGGGGGGGGAATATAATTATTCATATAATTTTTTTAATTTAAAACCATTAGTGTCCCGTTAAAATTGGGACAAGTTAAATATTAATCAAATAACCCCGGAAAGAGGGGACAATCGAGTTCTTTGACATTATTGAAATCAGTCCTTTCGAAGAGATCTACGAGTGGTGTCTTATCCATAAGAGAAATGCTTAGAATCTG
>OBII01000137.1_pt1 | contig 32990 bp, 20 predicted proteins | sample 2433771 | NCBI WGS metagenome assembly OBII01 (sample SAMEA2452127, study PRJEB22498) | human gut metagenome | biome: human feces; feature: human gut; material: feces | place: Australia | collected 2012
ACGTTAATTAACTCTCTCATTTTCAATCGATTACATAAGAATTAACAGAGTATTGTTTAATAGTTTATACTCTAATGGTAGTCCCCAAATTGGGGACCACCGGTTATTTCACAACTTTCTTTCCGCCAACGATATATATGCCTTTAGCATGCGTATTTGCGAGCTTGCGACCTTGGAGATCGTAGACTGGCTGAAGAGCTGAGTCGGTAGCAGAGGTGAGAGACGAGATACCAGAGATGGCAGAGTCGACCTTGGTGAGGCGAACATCAGCCAGACGAGCATACCATCCGCTCTCTGAGCGTAGACCGAGGGTAAGGGTACCGTCTGTAACATTGCAACGAACAGCGATTGGTTCCCATGCCTCGAGAGTTGTGGCATTGGTCTTTGCAGAACCTGCAGCTGTTGTAGCATAGAGCCATGTGCCACCATTGGCATTACCCTTGCTTGCTTTCACCTTGGCAGTAATCTCATAAGCACCATTTGGCAAGTCGCTAACCTTCTGACTCATGTCGATATAGTTCATTGTGGCTGCCCAAACGATGAAATAGGTTACGCCCTCTGCTGTCTTTACCATTACATTCTCTTGGCCGCTTGTATTGCGATCGAGGTTCCATCCCATAGGACGTGTAGCCTGTACGGCATTATACCAGCAGAAGCCTTCTGCGAAATCAGGATTTACGAGAGCGAATGTGGCATCGGTGCCATCAGCAGCAGTAGCCAAAGCCTGACGTGCGTCGTGGCGCAGCTGACGTACCTTAGCATCTATAGCGTCGAGAGTTGCAGGAACCTTCTCGTCAGGATAGCTTGCAGCAAAAGCATGCTGAGCATAGTCGAGAGTAGAGGTATATGCACCATCGAGGGCAGCAGGAGCCTTATTGATAGCAATATCGATATCTGCATCCTGAGCAATCTGCTCTGCCACACAGCGAGCAGTGATGTAAGCACCAAGCTGACAGAGGTGGGTGTTATCGATTTCTGTGCCAAGGAAGTATTCGTGCAAACTACGTGAGCCTACGATACCAGCGATATTCTCATACTGGCAACTATAGAGGTTCATGTCGATGAGCGGAACATTGAGTTCGGTAGCAAGTTCGCGCACAGCATTAGCATATTCTGTGTGTTCATCATAGATGTTGCCATCGGCACCAAAGATTCGGCGAACGATAGGAGTAAGAAGCACAGCCTTGGCACCCTTAGCCTGAGTTTCTGTGACGAAACGCTTGAGGTTTGCCTTGTATGTGGTCTGTGGATCGGTATGTAGCGAGCCATCAGTCTTCTCGTCATTGTGTCCAAACTGTATCAATACATAGTCGCCTTCCTGTAGCTGGTTTACAACTGTTGTCCAACGGCCTTCGCTGATAAAGCTCTTTGTGCTACGACCATCGGCAGCATTGTTGCTAACAGTAACGAATTTGCCATCAACAAATGTTGGGAACAACATTCCCCATCCGCGCTCGGTGTTGCTACTCTTGTTAGCCATTGTTGAGTCGCCAATGGTGAATACCTTGCGACGCTTTACTGGTTGTGGCACATCAGCCTCGCCTGGAGTAAGAACAACATGGTCGAACTCTATATCAGCACCACCTGTGGTATTGATGTCAAGACCAACTTGAAGATTTCCGTCGGTCACTTCTACTACAACCTTATAATAGTCATTCTTGTTAGATTCTACTGCCACCTTTTCATTGTTGGCATAGAGATATACTGTGCCACCGAAGGTTGCAAAGAGACCTGCAGTGAGAGTGTATTTACCATTAGGAACGCTGATATTTTGGAATACCTTACCAGAAATTGCGCTACCACTCCAAAGCTGAAGATGACCACCATCAGCCCAAATAACAGAACCATCGCCTTTAGCTGCGGTGCTAACTTTATATGTCGCAGCATTGGTGGTATTGGTCCAACCAGATGTACCCTCATTAAATTCTCCATTCAATACGAGAGCCTTATTGTCGTCTTCCTTACCATTCATAGTGAGGAGCACACAACCAGTGTTTGAGAATGTTACCACGCCATCGGCATAGTTGGCATCACCTGTCTTCACCCATCGGTTATTTTTATCGAAATATCCTGTCTGAGCAGAGGTTACATTGAGCGACGAAGGTATAGTGAACTTACCCGACGCTGTAGTGAGCAATACTATTTCCGAACTGCTATGGCGCACTGCAATAGCCTGAGTGGTTTGATAATTAGGCTTGAAGCTGATGCCAGCCAAGCCATTCTCGCTGTTGGTAGAGTTGCCAGCATAGTTGAAGACATAAAGTCCGTTGCCATGACTGCGAAGAGCTATATCCTGGTTGGCAAGATTGAGAATCTTATTGCGCTGACGTACCAACGAGATATGCGAGCGTTCTGTGAGTTTATGTCCATCGTTGGCATATAGTCCGTTGCCGTCTACAGGTCCGAGGTTGTAATAGTCGAAAGCCTTGTCGCCAGCGAGAGCTGCCATCTGATATAGAGGAGAGTTGCCATCCTTGGCATCAATTTCCATTATCATACGGTAGTTTTTGCCGTTGGCTCCGAGCTGTCCATCCATATTTCCCTTCACCTTGCCGGCATTAGTGCCATAGATGTCGATACCTACGAAGTCGATATTTGTACCGCCATTGTTGCGTTTGCTTTCGTTAGCAGATGTGCGACCAGAGGTTTCGTAGCTTACACAATTCAAGCGAGTCCAGGTAGAATACAAAGAATTCTTCACTGCAGCACCCACATGATGATAGTAGTCAATGATTTCAGCTGATGTTGCTGTGTTGCCACCATGGGCACGAGCCTCATTGCCAAGCTGCACTCCCACTACGGTGTGATTATTGCCATTGTTAGCATCCCAAAGAGCCACATGATCCATAATGCGACCAAGCACGTAGGCGTCGCGTGAACGAAGGTTGGCATCACGCCAGTTGAGAGAATATTCCCAAGAGTCGCGGAGCATATTAAATTCTGATTTACCATCCTTAGAGCATACATAGTCAGGAGTGCGGAGCACCTGCTTGCCATTGTAGTTCCAAAGATATTGTACACGTCCACCACTACTCCATGAGAACCAAAGTATTTCCATCTTTGTGCCATACTTCTTGCACCATCCGAGATAGCGATCGAGGATGCGCCAATCGAAATGATTCTTCTCAAGCTCTACCTCGCTCCAGAACAGAGGAACGCTAAGTGTGTTGAAACCATCTTCAGCAGCACGCTTGAAAGTAGCCTCAATCTCTGCCTCGCTCCAACCGATATAGCCACGGAGTTTGTCGCCACGCACCTGAATAGCTGTTGGATAGAATGCGTTGCCATCTACGCGGAGGGTATATTTCTCAGAGCCATTGAGCGAGAGGTCTACAGTAGACACTACCTGCTTCTTAGGCTGAATGGTATATTGCGAATTATAGTAAGCCTCGCGAGCTGCATTGAGAGCATCAGAAGCTTCTGTGATAGAGAGCGACGAGTTAGCCTCGAGCTGTGCAAGGAAAGCCTCAGCATTGGCAATAGCCTTATCAAAATCGGCAGTACCAGGATAAGTATCAGTGGTACGCTCCTTCTTGGCTGACTTTACGAGAGCTTCGAATACAACCTTATTCTTACGCTCGGCATTGATTTTCTCTACATATATATTATAGTCAACGATAGCTTTGTTGATAGTAGCTATTGCTGCAATGATATCATCGGCAGAAGCATCGTCGGCAACAGCCTTTGCTGAGTTAACAGCATTGCTAATAGGTGTGGCATCGTAGCCTGCCTCAAGCTTGGTAAGAGTTTGTTCAGCCTCCTTAATCTTTATCTGCAAGGTTTCGCGATAGCCTTCTATATCCATACCAAGATATTGCAGAGTAAAGGAATCGAAATCGACAGTTACACCACCTGTGGTAGCGAAAGCGAGTCCGAGTTCGAGAGTTCCATCTACTACAACGCCTATGGTGGTATAGTGTTTGCCAGAGTTGGAGATAACGGCAGTCTTGCCATAGTTAGCATAAAGACTTATAGAGCCTGAGAAACCTGTACAGCAGACATCGGCAGAGAGAGAATAGCGTCCATTAGGAATATTGGTAATGGTCTGATAAGCGCGACCCTTTAGGGCTGAGCCATCTTGCCATATCTGCCAGTGGTTTTGGTTGGCAGCTATTATGCTCCACTTTTCGCCAGTACTTATTTTCGATTGTGTGGCTGGTGCGTCGAGAGTCCATCCTGTAGGTGCACTCTTCACCATTGTACCATTGTCGAAATTAGGGTTTACGATAACCGATGTCATGTCGATATGTGTACCTTCTGGCAATACCATATTTTGAGGAGCATATGCACCAGCGCAATAACGAGCTTCGGAAGTGCCTTCGATTCCAATATGTTCTGGAACTATTTTAACGAGCTTTACATTGTCGAGCCAGTCAACTTTCGACTCTGTGCGATATAGCGAGAGGAATACTTCTTTAGGAAGCGAAGCTGGAGCCTGTAACACTGTAGCAAACGATTGTTTGCTGTTGTTGCCTTCTAATGTTGTGTAGGCGTCAATTTCCAAAAGATCGTTGCCTACCAAAGCAGAGCCAAGGCTTAGGAGATATTTTCCATTACCATTGCTACCACCTTCTGAAGTCCAATAGTCGCACGAGAATTTATATAGAGCATTAGCCTCAAGAGCATTATCTGTGAGCTGCTGGCAGAGCCAACGACTACGCGAATGAAGGATAAGGCTCTTAGTACCATCAGAACGATAGTTGGCATTTTCTCGCACATTGACATAGCCTACGTCGCCACCCCATGTAGGAGTTCCGCCATCCCATGTTTCCCAATCGGAAGCCTTCCAGCGTCCTGATGAGAGTTGTTCGCTAACGGTTTCAAAACTACCGTTGCGGATGATGTTGGCTTTCTGCTCACTATATATATAATTAGGTGTGAGCGTAGATGTGTAGACATTGTTTTCAAAAACATACACCTTGCCAGCTTGCTGCACAAAACGAACGATGCCATCGGCAGATGGTGTGTAGCTGATATTGCCAAACTTTAGAGTAATTGCGACACCCGCCTTTGCCTTTGCCTCAAGGGTGAAATCGCCTGTGGTTTGAGCAAAACTTGTGAGGTCGGATATTACCTTGTCTGCAATATCGTCCTTGGTCTTAAAACCAGGAAGAGTAATTGAATCGGCATACATCCACCCCATGACGAAAGTCAGGATAATGGTGAGGCATGCTCGGAGTTTTGAGTTAGTATTCATATAATCAATGTTATTAGGTTTTTTGATATTGCAAAAGTACCTTATTAATTAATAATGTGGGATAAGAAATACTTATTCGGGGTCAAAAGACATATATTCCACCTTTTTTTAACCCTTTTGCCACAATTATACACCATCTTGCTCCTTTATTTAAAAGAAAAATTGTAATTTCGCAGCGATATAACTATAGCCAAATGAAGAAGATATTACTATTTATACTCAGTTTGATTGTTTCAACAATTTCGCTAAACGTAAAGGCTGACATAAGAGAGTATATAAAGTTGTCAAGTAGCGACGAGCTATATTGTATGCATTTCGATCATAATGGACTGTTGTGGTTAGGAACGTCGTCGGGTATAAAATCGTATGACGGATATGTGGTAAGGAATGAGTTTACAAGAAATGTGCCTGCTTTTCCACAGCTTATTTCTGACATTCGCTCCATCACCACCGACAACGACAACCATCTATGGGCTGGCACCAACAATGGTCTGCTGCGCATAGATCTCAGCTCGGGCAACATCCATCACTACACCTTTCCTAAACAGAGTCAACAGATTATATACAAGCTTTTCACTTCTTCTAAGGGTATAGTATATGTTGGCACCGATGATGGTTTCTCTATCTACGACAGCAAGAAAGGATCTTTCCGCCACTACAATCAAGACAACGCCAAAGCTATATACCCTAATGGCAAAAAGGGAAAGTATACAGGATGGGGTGTGAAAGATTTCGTTGAGACTAAGAATGGCGATATTATAATAGGTACATGGTCGCAAGGCATGTGGCGATATTCGCCTAAGACAGGACAGCTACGCGGATATGAGAAAACCAATTGGATGAATTCTGCCTATGCCCTCTGCATAGATAAGAGCGGTAGACTATGGATAGGTAGCCAAGGTTATAATGTGCAACGACTCGAAAACGTCAACGACTATAAGGTTAAAACAGCAACATACGACATATTCAAAGGCAAGCAGGTGGTTTACGACATTGTTGAACTACCAAATAATAATATGTATGTATGCACCGGTGACACTATAGGCGCAGAGATTGGTCCTGATGGTGCCCTTTGGCTTGCCACACGCGAGAATGGAATCATTCGCAGTTTGAGCGACAGAAATATCTTTAGCACTCATGCTGCAGGAAGCATCCGAAGTCTGTATACCGCCAATGGCTTGCAATTTTATTTTGGCTATGGCATGGCAGGCATGGCATGGTATGATATGGCAAATGGCGCTTTCAAGCTAAACAACATGATACCAGGATATACTGCCATTCCTACAGGCTTGATAACAAGAGTTACATCTATAGTACGCAGATATAATGGCGACATCTGGGCTGCTGCTGGCGACAATGGTATCTTCATAAGCCATGCTGACGGCACAAGCGAAACTGTATATTCCCACTCAAGACAGATGCCATACGTTAGAGATAACGTCACAGCGCTATACGAAGACACTCGAAGCAAAACTCTGTGGATAGGCCAGCGAAAGGGCATCTCTCTGCTTCTTGCCAATGGCAAGGGCGAAGCGCTTACGTATAAAGACAAGACGATAGACCTTACTGGATATTTCATGGTAAACCATATCACCGCCGACCACAATGGCAACATTTGGGTGTCGTCGGCGAATAGTGGTATTGTGCGCATATCGGGAAATCCAAGAAATAGTAAATCGCTGAAATATAAGCATTTCAATACTCCGTTCACTAATATCACAGCATGCTACGAGGATTCAAAGCATAGATTGTGGGCAATATGCTCGGGTGGATTGATGATATACGACAAGGAGAACGACAACTTCAAAATGGTGAATAAATCGTTCCATCTCTACGACCGTGCAGTGATGGCGATAAACGAGGATGCTTATGGCTGTCTGTGGTTGGCTACAGATAGAGCATTAGTGCGTCTCGACGAAGATGGCAACACCATTAGCTTTACCGAGCAGGATGGTTTGCCAAGCACTTCGTTCTTTGCAAACTCTACATTCAGATATGGCGACCGAATGTTTTTCGGTACCAACAATGGCTTCATTGACTTTAAGCCTGCGAAATCATATCAGGGATATCGCAACTTTAAGTCGAATATCGTTGTTACCGACATCACTATAGACGGTTCATCTATTCTTGCTCTCGACTCTGCCGAGATGGAAGCTATTTCCAAACATCGTCCTATGATGACAAAGGATATATATATTCCTGCATCAGTAAGAAAATTCGGAATAGAGTTTGCGTTGCTCAACTATGCTAACCAAAAGGAAACGCAATATGCATACAAGTTGGAAGGCTACGACAACGAATGGCAATATGTGGATGGCACCACTCATTTCGCCAACTACGACCATTTATCAGCAGGCAAATATACATTCCACCTCAAGGCTGCCGACTGCCACGGACATTGGTCTGACATGCCTTATACCATCACCGTAAGGGTGGCTGCACCATGGTATGACACCTGGTGGGCATACTTGCTCTATATCATCATCCTTGCTGCATTGGGACGCATGCTCTGGAAATACTTACAAATGCAGCGCGAAATGGAGGCAAGTCGCCGATTCTCTACAATCTTGCAGAGTGCTCAAATAAATAATGAGGAGACTAAAGCAGAGACAGAGAATGAGAAAAAGGCAGAAGAGCAGCAAGAGACAGAGCTATCACCTGCAGCTATAAAGGCACAAGCTGCACAACAGAAGGATGCACAGTTTATAGCCAAAGCCACACAGTTGGTAAACGACCATATAGATGATGCCGACTATAATCGCGAGAGTATGGCTGCCGACTTAAATATGAGTGTGTCGACACTATACGGCAGAATGCGTGATTGTACAGGTCTGAGCATTCAGACTTTCATTCAAACAATACGTCTGAATACTGCAGCAGAAATCCTCACAAAGGAGCCATACATACGCATCAACGAATTAGCATACCGCGTAGGGTTCAACACTCCAAAATACTTCTCGCAATGTTTCAAGAAAAAATTCGGTGTGTTGCCTGGAGAGTATATAAAATAGGGGTAAAAGGGTAAAAAATAAAGCAGATTGCATTAGCCGTTATATCGGTTTGCAATCTGCTTTTTTTATGAGACTAATGATACTTTGCAAAGTATCACGTGATACTTTGCAAAGTAATACGTAATACTTGCCCAAGTATCACGTAATACTTTTTAAGGCCATTTTTTTACTTAAACAAGCACTCGCTTGGCAAATTCCCAAACGATGATACCTGCCGTGACTGAGACATTAAGCGAATGTTTGGTGCCAAATTGTGGAATCTCGATACAGCCATCGCTCATATCTACTACTGGTTGGGCTACGCCCTTAACCTCATTACCAAAAACTACAGCATAGCCCATAGGCTCTTCATGGCATGACGCAGGAGGAAGCGTAAGGTCTTGAAGCTTTGTTGAGCCTTCCACTTGCTCAACGGAATATACGAAATAGCCCTTGGCTTTAAGTTCTTTCACAGCCTCGGCAGTATCAGCATAATAATGCCATTCCACAGAGTCTTCACCACCAAGGGCTGTCTTGTGGATTTCTGCATTTGGAGGAGTGGCGGTGATACCACACAGCATCACAGCCTCAACTCTGAAAGCATCGCACGAACGGAATACCGAGCCAACATTGTATAGTGAGCGAACATTGTCTAACACCACTACCAATGGCAACTTCTTAGCCTCGCGGAATTCTTCTACCGAGAGGCGGTTCATCTCTATGGTTTTAAGTTTACGCACCGTTTTAAGGGTAAAAAAGTAAAAGGGTAAAAAAGTAAAAGAGTAAAAGGGTAAAGAAGTAAAAAGGGCAAAAGAGAAATCTATTTACCTTATTTCTTCATCGAATATGCCACAGCATACGCCTTTATCTGCTTCACCATAGCGAGCAGGCCATTTGAGCGTGTAGGCGAAAGATGATCCTTAAGCCCTATCTTCTCGATGAAATATAAATCGGCATCACGAATTTCCTCTGGTGTATGACCGCTGATAACTCTAATGAGCAAAGCGATGATACCCTTTACTATCAGCGCATCGCTCTCGGCACTAAACACCAACTTGCCATCCACATAGTCGCATTGCAACCACACACGGCTTTGGCAACCGTCAATGAGGTTTTGTTCTGTCTTATATTTTTCGTCGAGAGTACCGAGGTCGTTGCCAAGGTCTATCAACATCTGGTATTTATCCATCCAATCGTCGAAGTCTGCAAACTCCTCGATTACTTCATCTTGAATTTCGTTGATTGTCATAATAAAAAAATCTAATCACTCCCCTCTCTCTTGGAGAGGGGTTGGGGGTGAGGCTTTTTATTTTTGAATATCTATTCTATATAGTTTATCGTTTGGTCTTACCTTCTCTGGTACAGGTATTGAGACACGCTGACGCTGCAAAGCACGCTCTACAGGCTTGAGGTCGTAGCGAATTTCGTCGGCAGTGAGCCATAGTGCGCCAGTTGCATTACCTGTAACAAGGAGCTTATCACCTACACCAAACTCCGAAGCCTCAACGGCAACTTCTGCCACACCAAGCTTAGAGAAATATTTAACCACTTTGCCCACGAGCACCTTCTTCTCGGTAGCACACGAACCATAGTTCTTATTCCACTCGCCGATGGTCTGTCCCTGATAGTATCCATCCCAGAAGCCACGGTTGAAGACTGTTGCCAAGCGCTCGTCCCAAGCATCCTTCTTCTCTTCTGTGAAGGTGCCATCGAGAACACTCGCAATAGCCTCTTTATAGCAGCTAACCACGGTATGCACATATTCTGGTCCACGAGCACGTCCCTCAATCTTGAACACTCTAACTCCAGCCTTCATCATCTTGTCAATGAAGCGAATGGTCTTCAAGTCCTTAGGGCTCATGATATATTTGTTGTCTATTTCGAGCTGGTTGCCTGTCTCGTTGTCGGTAACGGTATATGAGCGACGGCATATCTGTACACATTGTCCACGGTTGGCACTGCGGTTAGCATTATGAAGACTCATATAGCACTTTCCGCTGATAGCCATACACAAAGCACCATGGCAGAACATTTCGATGCGTACCAATTCTCCCTTAGGACCACGAACATCCTGTTCCAATATCTGGCGATATATCTCAGCCACCTGGTCCATATTGAGCTCGCGTGCCAATACCACAACATCGGCAAACTGAGCATAAAACTTCAAAGCCTCGATGTTAGAGATGTTGAGCTGAGTAGAGAGGTGTACTTCTACATTCTTCTGTCGGCAATATGTCATCACAGCCACATCAGAAGCTATCACTGCCGAAATACCAGCCTCGGCAGCAGCATCCACAATCTCGCGCATAGCCTCAAGGTCTTCACCATAGATGATGGTGTTTACGGTGAGATATGTCTTTATGCCATGCTCATTGCATGTGGCAGCAATCTCTTTGAGGTCGTCGATGGTGAAATGGTTTGCAGAATGCGAACGCATATTTAATTGTCCGATACCGAAGTATACAGAATCGGCACCGGAATTAATAGCGGCAGCAAGAGACTCACGTGAGCCTACGGGTGCCATTATCTCAAAATCTGTTGTTTTCTCGTTCATGGGTGCAAAGTTAGCCATATTTTTCGTAATTTTGCCACATGAAGAAGTTATTTTGCATTTTACTACCTCTGATAGTCTGCATGTTATCGGCTTGCGACAGCAAAAACCACGATAGCAAGCCTAATATAGAATTCATCATCGATAGCCGAATAAAAACCACTCCTGTGAAAGACCAGGGGCGCAGCACGCTATGCTGGATATATGCTATGCTTGCCACCATAGAGAGCGACCGCCTTATGATGGGCGACTCGGTAAACCTATCTACCGATTACTTGGCTCGCATGATGTTGAGCAATAAAGCTACGCAGACTCATTTTAGCCAACGTCCACCATCGATGCGCGGTATGATGACAATGACACCGCAGCTAATGGAGCAATATGGCATGATGCCATACGACTCATATCATGCCGACAAACCTGCCAACTACATGGCTATAGCTCGCAAAATGGCGAAACTTGGATGCATACGCTCTTCGATATCTACAATGCAAGAAAATGTCGACGACATGCTGGACCGCGAGATAGGATATCTGCCATACCATATATATATGTTAGGTGCAGAATATTCGCCACAGGAGTTTGCCCACAGCATTTATCAGCCAGAGGAGTGGCAAGCCATAACGAGCTTCACTCATCATCCTTATGGCGAGGAGTTTGAATTGGAGACTCCCGACAACATGATGCACGACAAATTCTTGAACGTGCCTTTAGATAGCATGATGACATACATCGTGCGCTCGCTAAAACAAGGAATTCCTGTATGCTGGGAGGGCGACATCAGCGAAAAGGGTTTTGATATGGAGAGCGGTATCGCAACTCTCGATAATAAGAATGACAACCACGAAACCATAACCCACGCTACCGCCTTGCGTCAAAAGGCTTTCGAACTCCGCTCCACCACCGACGACCATTGCATGGCTCTCGTGGGTCTTGCCCACGACAAGCAGGGCAAACGCTACATCATTGCCAAGAATTCTTGGGGTGCCATTGGTCGCTACCATGGCTATATATTTATGAGCGAACAATATATTAAAATGAAGACTATAGCCGTAATGGTAAAGAAAAAGACAGTAACAACCAATTTATAATATCTAAAATGCTTATTCTCTAACATCTGGCTAAAATATCATTCTCATGGTCCGTTCGAGACTATTTGGAAGAAGCTAACCTGGATTAAGTTTTAACGTACTTCCAAACAAGTCGTCGCCATCCTCGTTTTTTATTATAATCTGCCAACTGATGTTAAAAATACAGGCATTTGGCAGAATATAATATAGTTTATTTTGCCAAGTGGTAGTAAAAACATAAATGTCAATATGATTGCTGTCAAATGTAATTTAATACAACGAAAATAGGCGACTCCCACTATGCGAGAGCCGCCTATATTTCATTTGCTAAAATAAATCGCTATGAGTACCAGTATCAAGAAGTAATAGGATTAGTTTTTCATCATCTTGATCCCATAACATATGACATGGAGTTAATATTTCATTCTAAGCATTGTTTTATTAAATCATGGGCATTTTCTGCAAGATAAACTCTACCTGATTTAACGTCATCCAAAGCTTCTTCGATACCACTTTTATTTTCTGTTTGGATAACCCATCCAAACTTCTTTGCCAAATCCTTTAACAAGTTGAAATCTACTTGCGGAATGGTAATGGTCGTTGTAATGTTATTAACAGCTACATCCATGTCGTTATGTTTTTAAATGTTACCTGTGGGCAAAGATACTACATTTCTTTGAATCTTCAAATGTTTAAGGAAATAAATAGAGCATACAACGAAAATAGGCGACTCCCACTATACGAGAGCCGCCTATTTAGATTATGAGATAAAAAAGAGTTATCTTCTCAAATAGTTTTATTGCTTGGTAAGCACTACACGGTTTGCACCCTCGTAAGAGAGATACAACTGGATCTTGTACTTGCCATCGCCATTAGGAACATTGAGATCCTTACCATCGAACTGACTTAGGTTATCATATGCTTCAGAATTACCATCTGCACCACCCCAACTAATTTTCCAATCGTCATTTACAGCAAACTTGAAACCATTTTTAAGCTCAGTAGTGAGCTCCCAGCAACCTGCTGCTGCATTGTATGTCATGTGGCAGTTAGCGTCATCCTGCTTCCAACCATTATGATTACCTACACAAGTAATGCTGTTAATAGCAACAAGGCTATAGGTATTTGTGTTAAGATCAAGATTTATCTGATAGAAACCAGCCTTTGGAGCAGAGAAGTTAGGACCATTAGGGATATCCTCAACTTTGTTGTCACCAGCAAACTCCAAGTCGCCTGACCAATCATCAGTACCAGCTTGTGGCTTAAACTTGAACTCACCATCCAACCAATAGTAACCCTGATAGTTTTCATCAAGTTTAGGGCTGCAAAGAGCATTAGTTGTCTTCCAACCAGACTCATTACCAATTTCGTAGTAGAGAGCGATGTTTATCTTCTCAAGCTTGTAGGTACCATCCATAAGGTTGATAGTCATCTTAACGTACTTAGCATCACCTTTTACTTTGACATTGAATGAACCTTCATTATCAATTTCATTACGACGGCAGATCTTACCAGTTTCGCCATTCTTACCATTACCCTCAGCGCAAGCGTAGACATAAGCCCAATCGTTCTTCTCTACAGTTACATCATCAATGAATGCAAAGTAGTTGTCACCCTCTTTTACAGGGAATGTAATAGTAAATACAGGGTCGTCGTAAACATCCTTATCGCTATGTTTGAATGGCATAGCAGTAACTGTAGGTCCCCATGATGTACCTTCGATATCACCAATCAGATAGTAATGCTGAGAAATATGAGGTGCAGTAGGAGTAACCTTAATCTGAATAGAACCAGCATTGATAAGCACAGCCTGTCCATCCTTTACTGCATCAACAAGAACTTTGCAGTTGAAAGTACGTGCAACAGGACGACGTCCGAACACCTCTTCAGTTAGAGAATTGAGAGTAGCAGTTGCAACAGTACCATCGTTTTCAAGGTCGATCTCGTATGTTTGAGCATTCTCTACACCTTCTGGAGTAGCCTTAAGGCGAATATTCTCAAGGGTAAAACCCTCAGGTAGCGCATCGCCAGCAAGAGTTAGCACTTTAACAGTAGCTGGAGCATTAGCCATATCGATAACAGCTCCCTCAGCAGCTGTGGCTGTATAGCCAGGTATGGTGATGGCTTCTTCTTCTGGGTTCGTTATAGGAGAAGCCCAATCGTTGAAGTCTTCATCGCAAGATGCCATAAGAACACCTGCGAAGGCAATAGCCAAATATTTTACGAATTTCATATTGTCTATATTTAATAATTATTGATTAGGTGTCAAGAAGTTGGCAGAAGCGGAAAGCTTCCGCCAACAATTAAATGACATTATTTCAATTCACCAGTTTCAGTTCCGAAGTTAATATAGAGTTTCTGACCAACAGCGTTGATAACACGGTCTTGGTCACCACCTGTACCACGATATTTAAGCTGCTTATCAAATACCATGAACTCTGTATGCCACCATTCGTGTCCAGGGATAATAACGCAAGCACGAGCACCCTGATCAGAACCAGGAACACCAGTCATGGCAGGAGAAACGAATGAACCATCTGCGGTAGCTGGAACTTCGAACAATCCTCCAGGGAAGTCAAGTGGTTTAAAAGCAGCATCTCCAATACATGTACCAACGAGCCTTACCTCAGGCTTATAGAAGTCGACATTATAAGTAACGTTGCGACCACTAACACCACAAGTAACAACCATAAGATACCATCCTGGTCTGCTTGATGCGATGTTGCCACCATTATCAACAATATCGCCAGCAAGGTCGCCACCTACAGTAATGCCAGCAAAGCCTACTTCGTTATTATCCCAGGCAGTATTCTCATTGATCTTAATACCGCTTTCATCAATATAAACAAGATGCCAGAATACATTATCGGTACCATATACAGGAACCATCTTAAGAGACTTGCTCCAATCCCATTCACAGAATTGACCAACAATATTGAGCTTACCAGGAGTTTTAACAGGAGGAAGTGAATACAACAAATGAACATTGCTCAATTTCACTACGTTAGAAAGAATTTCTGTTCCCTCTACAGGTTCGCCAGAGACATTAGTCATCACGGCACGAGCACGTGCATAAACCTGAATATCCATAGGGAAGTCAGCTTCTGTCTTTCCGTGCTCTAAGGCATAGTTTGTAAGTGCACTTGCCAAGAGTTCAGAGCTAACATCAAGTTTAGCACCCTTGAAAGTCTGATCAATCTCCTTGCAGTCTGTCATGTTCTCATCGAAAGCCACTTGGAGAGTATATTGTGTATTGGCAGGAAAACCGTAATCAGGCTGTGAACATGTAAAGTTGATAGTCTTCGACTTTTCCAAGTCTAAATATTGACCTGCCAAAGCTGGTGTATTAAGGTGGAACTTTGTAGGAGAAACCACGGTTGGGTTGTCATCCCTATCATCAGAGCATGAAGCAAAGAGACTCAAGCCCAATGCCACCAGCAACGTTGATTTCAATATATTTTTCATATTGTTTTACGTTTTTATTGTTATTAGGAAGAATGGCTTGCCCCACTGAAGCGGGCAGAGCCTTCTTCTATAGATTGTTTAGAATTAATAACCAGGATTCTGCTGGAGGTTGCTATTAGCATTCAACTCACCTACAGGAATTGGGAAGATATTGAGGTGAGAATCGAAGTTCTTACCTGTATCAGCATTACCCTTCCAAGACCAATTGTAGTTGTTGTTACCACCAAAGCGTCCGAAGCGGATAAGTGTAGGACGGCGGATACCCTCGAAATAGAACTCACGTGCCCACTCGTCACAGATATCATTGAGGGAATATGAGCCTGTCTCACCACGTGTAGTTGCCTTAGCACGAGCGCGGAGCTCGTCAATAGCCTTTGTACCTTCGGCTGTTGTCTGATTGCCATGCAAACGAGCATCTGCTTCGCCAACGATAAGATAAGCCTCAGCAGCACGCATAAAGAAGCAGTCAGCATCTGCGAAAGAAGGATTATAAGCAGAAGAGCCATCAGTCTTGAAGTTCACGAACTTACAAACGCCATAACCATTCTTGAAGTTTGAAATCTTTGTATTTTCAAGAGTTACAGGGTCTGCTTCATCATCTGAATAACCCCAGAAGATAGCACGCTTGTCGTTTGCCAAAGCTGGCATCTCATAAGATTTAGCCTTTGGAACATCGCCAACAGGGAAGAACTTTCTTACCAACTCCATACGTGCACGATTACCACCCCATGCAGCAGAAACACATCCATTTATTGCAGAAGCATCATCAGGATTTGCATGCATTTTATCGTTGAATGTAGAAGCCATAAGGAACAAAGAGTTACCATAGCTACGGATATCCTTAGAATTCTGAATGATAGGGAAGATAGCTTCCTTTGCAGCAGAAGTTTCACCATTATCACCCATAAAGAGCATCTGGTAAGCACTCCAGTTACCAATACCATTCTTATTCAACTGATAGTCGGAAGCAATAACCTTGTTTGCCCAAGTCTTTGCATTTTCCCACTGAGCAGTACCTGTATAAACTTCGGCATTAAGATAAAGACGTGCCAAAAGCAACCATGCAGCAGCCTTATCTACGCGACCATATCCAGCGTCAGCAGATGTCTTAGCATGAGCATCTGCAAGATTAGGTTCTACATTCTCAGTAAGTTCCTTAACCAACCAGTCAAACATCTCTGCACGAGTATAGCGAACTGGCTTAGAAAGAGTCTCTGAGAAAGGAACATTTCCGAAAGCATCCATAAGGATATAATACTGCAAAGCACGAAGGAAACGAACCTCAGCAGTCTTTGTAGCATCTTCTTCACCAGCTACAGCAATATACTGATTGCAAGTAGAGATTCCGAGTGTAAGGCGTGAGAAGTAAGCCTTCATCATCTGGTTTGAGTTATCGTAGGTGTTAACAACCAACTGGTCGAGACCATTGTCACCCCATCCGCAGATAGCCTCATCTGTGGTAAGTTCGTTGGCGTTCCACATCAAACGATACAAGTTGGTCATACCTTCATCGTCATATCCCTTAACGTCGGAACCAGCATCGCCATTGTCACCATTACCGCTACCTGCCATGGCGAAGTTTGCATAGCACTTATTAAATAAGCCATCGCTGCTGTATGCGGTATCAATCTTTGGGCTAATAGGTTCCTTGTCGAGGTCGCTCGTACAAGATGTGCCAGTCAAGACCAAAGAAATAGCTGCAATAGCCCATATCTTTATATTGAAAGTTTTCATATTAATTTCTCCTTAATTAATTAAAAGTTGAGATTCAAACCAAAGATGAACGAGAATGGACGTGGGTAGATATTATTGTCGATACCACTTACAACCTCAGGATCGAGTCCATCATACTTGGTAATAGTGAACACATTAGAAGCTGTTGCGTAAACACGTCCGCTAAAGCCCTTAACAAACAAGTTGTTGAAGCTATAACCGAGAGTGATGTTATCACACTTCAAGAAAGAAGCATTCTGTACGAACATATCTGTAATCTTAGAAGTGTTATGGTCAGACTTCCAATATAGTGTGTTAAGAGGACGGTTTGGCAAATATGCGTTCTGAGCCCAGATAGCGTTCTCTGATGTTAGACGCATAGTCTGGTCGAAGTTGTTGTAAACATAGTTACCAATGCTTGCACGAAGAGTGAAGCTGAAGTCCCAATTCTTATACTCAAGACGTGAAGAAAGACCCAATGTAACAGGAGCTGCTATGTTCTTATAGAGATAGCGGTCAGCCTCTGTGATGTCGCCATCACCATTGCGGTCAACTACGCAACCCTCGATAGGTCTGCCATTCTTGTCGTAAACCTGCTGATAAACATAGAATGAGTTAGCGGCATAGCCCTTCTGGTGAGCGAGAACCTTGTTACTCTGGTCGATGTTAGAACCTGTGAGCACAGGGAGTCCACCCTCAGAAACACCTGAAAGGTCAGTAATCTCATTCTTATTATATGTGAAGTTATAGTCGATAGACCAGAACCAATCCTTTGTCTGGATAGGCTTGAAACCGAGAGTTACTTCAACACCAGTATTCTTCAAAGAGCCGATGTTCTGCTTGCCCATATCAGCAAAACCAGAAAGACCTGCTACAGGAGCCTCGTTGATAAGGTCTTTAGTCTTACGATAATACCAATCTACGCTTGCTGTGATACGCTGATCAAGAGCACCGAAATCCAAACCTACGTTGTAAGTAGTTGTAGTTTCCCACTTAAGGTCTTTGTTGAAGTACTTAGGAGTATAAAGCTTACCATCACCAGCCATAGGATAGTAACCATAAGGGCCACCTACCATATACTGAGGAACCCAAAGGTATTTACCTTCAAATTCCTGCTGACCAGTTATACCATAGCCAAGACGGAGCTTAAGGTCTGAGAGCCAATTCATGTTGCGGAACAACTTTTCTTCCTTCATCTTATAAGCAAAAGCGAATGAAGGGAATGTTCCCCAATGCTCCTTGAAACGCTGCGAACCATCACGACGTACTGTTGCGGTGAGATAATAGCGGTTCATGAACGAATAGTTCGCACGACCAAAGAATGATACGAGGTGATTCTCAAACTTATCAACATCAGGCTGATTGTTAAACTCTTTACCTGCGTTGTCGCCAGCTGTCTGTGGATAATACTGCTTCCAGCTATTGTCGTAGCGGAAGAAGAAACGCTGCCACTCGTAACCACCCATTACATCAACATGATGATTCTTGTTGATATCCTTATAATACTGTGCGTAGAGAGTGAGAAGCTGATTTCTCTTGAAGTTCTTGTTGTTTGTATTACCACCATAATACATATTAGCAGGATCGAACTGGTAAACATTGTTTTTCTCCTTACCCTCTGCTATCTCAAGACCGAGAGTTGCATGGAGGCGCAAGTCTTCAAAACCATGTACCTTATAATCAATGTCTGCACTACCGATGAATGAATTTGTAGTCTGCTCATCGTCGCTACCATAGAGGCAAGCCAATGGGTTCTTAGTAGCATCCTTGTGCTTTGTCCATCCCCAAGCTGCATCACCAAGAGCTGAAGCTGAAGTAGGCCACTCGAAGAAACCACCGAAGTTCTTCAATGTCTGCTCCATCTGATCACCAATCATTGCGATATGGTAAGGAGATGTAAACTTGTAAGGATCCTGTGTAGGGTCCATGCTTACAGCAGCACCAATAGCATCGCCATTAGCCTTGTGGTTCTTTGAATACATACCCTTAGCATTGAGGTTCATGGTAAGGTGATCGTTGAGCAACGAAGGATTAAGATTCAAAGAAGCTGTATAACGGTCGTACTTAGAAGTCTTCAAAATACCCTGCTGACCTGTATAGCCTACAGAAACACGATAAGGAAGCGCATCCTTTACAGAACCTGCTACAGTAAGATTATGATCGTGGCTAACAGCTGTTTGGTAGATAAGATCCTGCCAATCAGTATTAGCTGTACCAAGAGCACGATAAGGATCTGAATCCTCGCCGAAGATACTCTTTACAAATGCACGGTATTCGTTGCCGTCCATCATATCATGAGTTTTCTTCTTTTTACTTACAGTAAGGCTACCTGCATAAGAGATCGTTGGTTTCTGTCCCTTGCGTCCTTTCTTAGTAGTGATGATGATGACACCATTAGAACCACGGCTACCATAAATAGCGGTAGCAGAAGCGTCCTTCAAAATGTTGAACGACTCAATATCCTGTGGGTTAATAGTTGAAAGGAGGTTTGCACTTCCGTTTACCTTATTATTATCCATAGGAACGCCATCGATAACAATTAATGGGTCGTTAGAAGCTGAAAGTGAAGCTCCACCACGAATACGAATTTGTGTGCTTGCTCCAGGTTCACCGCTATCGCCAGTTACGTTTACACCAGCCATCTTACCTTGCATAAGGTCTTGAGCATTTACAACCACACCCTTGTTCTTAGAGTCTGGTTTCATTGCTGTAACAGAACCTGTCAAGTCTGACTTCTTAGCCACACCATAACCGATTACCACAACTTCCTTCAACGACTGGTTGTCTTCCTGAAGAGTGATAACCATGTTGTTGGCAGCAACAGCCTGTGCTTGTTCGTAGCCTACATAGGTTACAGTAATTGTTGAGCCCTTGTCGGCTTTAATTGAGAAGTTACCATCAAGATCGGTAACAGCGCCACCACTCTGTCCATTTACACGAACAGCAGCACCGATAATCGGTTCACCGGTAGCATCTTTCACATGTCCTTTGACAACCACTTGCTGAGCAAATGCTGTCGCAGAAAGGGCGAGACCACACGCAAGTGTGAGAGCCCTTCGAGGCATTGTAATCTTTACCTGCTTCATTTTTTTAAGTTTTTAGTTATAACGATTATTGTTGTTTGAATATACACGGTTAGGTTTAAGAGATAGCGCATGTTGTAATAAGCATTTTGCGCAAAAATCACATTGATAAAAAGCCACATTATATGGCTTAATCAACATTTCATGCTGCAAAATTAAGTTTAATTACCATACGACGCACTTTTTTATAAACATTTTCGTTATTTATAGTGTGCAAACGTTTGCACGACATTTCGTTCAAATATTTTTAACGCTAACAACAAGGTATATTTGTTTTGCGTAATTTTGCAGTCAAGGACTTACTAACGATGAAAGAACTGACTCCCATAACAATGAAGGACATTGCCAAGGCGCTCAATGTGTCGGTGGCAACGGTGTCGCGTGCGCTGAAAGATAGTCCAAGGATTAGCATGGCGCAAAGAGACAAAATAAAGGAATACGCGCGTGAACATAATTATTCGCCAAACTTCATTGCCGAGAGTTTGCGAAACAGCAAACGAAAACCGTTGAAGACTATCGGCGTGATTATTCCAAACCTGCCCCACTATTATTTCTCCACGGTGCTTAGCGGCATTGAGGAGGAGGCTTCTGCATGCGGGTATACGGTGATGATGGCGCAAAGTAATGAGATGTATGCGCAAGAGGTTAAGATTTGCGAATCGTTCTACGACCACAAGGTGAGTGGCGTTATCGTGTCGCAAGCCAAGGACACTCTACGTTTCGACCATTTCCAAAAGCTCTTAGACCACGGCATACCATTGGTGTTCTACGACCGCATTTCTACTGGCGTTAATGCAAGTCGTGTGGTGGTAGACGACTACATGGGTGCTCTCACGGCAGTAAACCATCTCATAGATACAGGATGCAGAAAGATTGCGTTCTATGGTTCGCCTATGAGCATGGAGATATCTAAGAATAGATATAATGGCTACAAGGATGCTTTGCTGAAACGAGGACTAAAACCTGACGATCGCTTTTTCCGCATCTGCGACAACAGGGCTGATGCCGAAGTGATAACGCCAGAGTTGATGGAGCAAGATGAGGTGCCAGATGCTTTCTTTGCCGTGAACGATGATACTGCCATCGGCATTTTGTATTCTGTAAAGCGCATGGGCTATCGTGTGCCTGAGGATATTTCCATCTGCGGTTTCACCAATGGCGAACGTGCTATAGCTTGCGAACCTATGCTCACGACCGTGGAACAACGAGGAAAGCGAGTTGGCGAAGAGGCAGCCAACATCCTCATCGGACATATCGAGGGTACTATTCCACGTGAGCAAATAGACAAGAGGATTGTTAGAACAAAACTTATCATAAGGGGGACAACGAGGTAAACTCTTTAACTGTAAGGAGTCAAAGAAGTTAAAGGAGTTAAAGAAGTTAAAGAAGTTAAAGCCATATGCTTTATAGCAGAAAAATTCCAGCAAAAAGACTATTGGCTTTAACTTCTAGCGACCAACGGGAGCGATAACTTCTTTTAATTCTATAACTTCTAATTCTATAACTTCTAATTCTATAACTTCAGAACTTGCCAAAATTCAAATGAATAAAATAATAAAAAATCAATATCTATTATGAAACAAAAACCAGACATGAACTTTTGGGGCTTATGGAACCTGAGCTTCGGTTTCTTCGGAGTGCAGATAGCCTACGCCCTACAAAGTGCGAACATCTCGCGTATTTTCGCCACCTTGGGTGCCGACCCTCACAACTTGAGTTATTTTTGGATTCTCCCTCCTTTGATGGGTATCCTCGTGCAGCCTATCGTTGGCACATTTAGTGATAAGACATGGTGTCGTTGGGGACGCCGCATTCCTTACCTTTTTATTGGAGCTGCCGTGGCAGTACTCGTGATGTGCTTGTTGCCTAATGCAGGCTCTCTTGGTTTGGCTGTAAGCGGAGCTATGCTCTTCGGCTTGATAGCCTTGATGTTCCTCGACACAAGTATCAATATGGCTATGCAGCCTTTCAAGATGCTCGTGGGCGACATGGTAAACGAGAAGCAGAAGGCTAAGGCCTACTCTATACAGAGTTTCCTCTGCAATGCTGGTTCTATAGCAGGCTACGTATTCCCATTCCTCTTTACTTTCTTGGGAATCAAGAATGTAGCCGAAGAGGGCGTGGTGCCAGACTCCGTCATCTGGTCGTTCTATATAGGCGCTGCTATCCTCATCCTTTGTGTTATCTATACTACCGTAAAGGTGAAGGAGTGGAATCCTCAGCAGTATGCCGAATATAATGGTTTAACTGGCGATGTAGAAAAGAAAGAAGAGGGCAAGGCTGACTGGATTACTCTCTTAAAGAATGCTCCTTCTACATTTTGGAAGGTTGGCGTGGTGCAGTTCTTCTGCTGGGCAGGCTTCCTTTATCTTTGGAACTATTCTACAGGTGCTATTGCAGAGACTGTATGGTATACCACAGACCCTAAGTCGGCAGAATTCCAGGCTGCAGGCAACTGGGTGGGCATTCTCTTCGCAGTTCAGGCTGTAGGTAGTGTGCTTTGGGTAGTAGTGCTTGCTATGTTTAAGAACATAAAATTGGGATATAGCGTCAGCTTGCTTATTGCAGGTGTAGGCTTTGCCTTGATTCCATTCTTGCACAACCAGTATTTGCAGTTTATCCCATTCCTGATGATTGGTGCTGGTTGGGCTGCTATGTTGGCAATGCCTTTCACACTCGTAACCAATGCTCTGCAGGGTTACGGCCACATGGGCACTTACCTTGGTCTCTTCAATGGTACCATCTGTATTCCTCAGATTGTGGCTGCCATCTGTGGTGGCGCCATTTTGAGCCTCATTGGTTCACATCAGAGCGACATGATGATTGTGGCTGGCGTATTCTTGGTTATCGGCGCTCTCTATGTACCAATGATTAAGGAGAAAAAAGCAGCAGAATAAGATAAATCCATAAAAACTAAATAGATGCGACAACAAACACTAAGATACATATTCACCATCTTAGCGATATTCGCAACTTTAGGTTGGAATACGCAAGAATGCAAGGCGCAAGACGGCGGTTTGCAAGATGCTTACTCTAACCACAAACGGTACCATGGCGACGGCATCGACGATGCCTTGCGCTTTATTCCCATCACAGCAGCCTTCGCTCTGAAGGCTGCTGGCGTGGAGAGCGCTTCGTCGTGGAAACGCTTGGTTGTGAATTCTGCTGCATCTTTCGCTATTAGTAGTGGCACAACATGGGCTTTGAAACATGCTGTCGACCGTGAACGTCCTGATGGCACCGACAACAAATCGTTTCCTTCTGGTCACACTACTTTTGCCTTTGCTGGTGCCACCATATTATATAAGGAGTATCAGCATACTTCCAAGTGGATAGGCATAGCAGGATATGGAGTAGCTGCTTTAACAGCTGCCGACCGCATCAGACGCAACCGCCACCATTGGGAGGATGTAGCAGCAGGAGCAGCTATCGGTGTAGGCGGCACCATGCTCGGATATTATCTTGGCGACTTGATAACGGGCGAAGAAAGCAAATATTCCGTAGGCATCTCCGCCAACACCATCTCGCTTTGCATACATTTATAAAGGAAAAATTTATAAAGGAAAACTAAGACTATAAAAAGGAAAACTAAGACTATAAAATAAAAATACGTCCTCGTCCGAAGTCGTTTCTACGACTTCGCTCCTTTACACCCGCCCCATATGCAAACGATTGCACACTATATTATTTCTCTAACTTCAATATTTCTGCAAATTATTAAAGTAGAATATTTAACTTTGGACCAAAATACCAATAACTACAAAATTTTACTATTGCTATGAACTTAAATTTCAACATAAACTACGATACCATTTTCGGAGAAGAACTGGTATTGAATATCATACATCATGGCAAAAAACATGATAAGGATTCTGTATCGCAATACAGAATGGGCACCATCGACGGTCATCATTGGAACTACCAGATGAATGCCAAAAAAGAATGTGACAGCATTGATTATTTCTATAGCATCGACAACTCGGGCACCGAAAAGCGCCACGAGTGGACAACTATACCTCATCGCCTTGAGCTAAACGCTCGCAAGGCTAACACTTATCATATATACGACAGGTGGATTGCTCTGCCTGAGGATTCATACCTCTACAGCTCAGCTTTCACCGACTGTATAAACCGCCGTTCGCTGACCACTCTGAAAGAGTCGCAGGCAAGCAAGGTGGTGAGGCTCGTCGTTAGAGCGCCACAGCTCAAGAGCAACCAACGATTGGTGGTTACAGGTGCCGACGACGTGCTGGGTGCTTGGACCATCGACAAGGGACTGAAGATGACAGAGCACAACAACAACGAATGGGTGGTTGATATCAATGCAGACTCGCTGAGTGGCAACAAAATAGAGTTTAAGTTTGCTGCTATCGACGCCAACAACAAAGAGGACGCTATCTGGGAAACATGCATGAACCGTACCGTCGAGGTGGCTCATCTTGCCGATGGCGACATCTCTGTCTACGACCTTGACCAGGCTTTCTTCCCTATCTGCAACACCAAGGTGGCAGGAACCCTCGTGCCTGTATTCTCGCTTCGCTCAAAGAGTAGCTTTGGCATTGGCGACTTCGGCGACTTGAAGAAGATGATAGACTTCGTTTCGCAGACCGGACAGCGAGTACTGCAGATATTGCCTATCAACGACACCACTATCACTCACACATGGACAGACAGCTACCCTTATAGTTGCATCTCTATTTTTGCTATACATCCGCAGTATGTAGATCTCAACCAGCTTCCAGCAATAGCTGATAAGGCAGAGGCAAAGAAGTATGAGGCTTTGCGCATAAAACTCAACGCTCTTTCGCAGATAGACTACGAGGCTGTGAACAATGCCAAGACAGAATACCTAAAGATAATATTCGAGCAAGAGGGCAAGCGCATCATGGCTTCGGCAGAATATAAGGCTTTCTTCGAAGAATCTCAGTCATGGCTCGTGCCTTACGGTCACTATTGCATGCTCCGCGACAAGAATGGCACAGCCGACTTCACAAAATGGGAAGGCAACGAGACATGGAACGAGGACGACCGCGAAAAACTCACAAATCCTCGTACCGCACTATATAAAGAGGTGGCATTCTACTATTTCGTGCAGTTCATCTTGAGCTCACAGATGAAGGCAGCCCACGACTACGCACGCTCTAAGCATGTGATACTGAAGGGCGATATTCCTATCGGCGTAAACAGATATAGTTGCGACGTTTGGATGGAGCCTAAATACTTCAATCTCAACAGCCAGGCGGGTGCTCCACCTGATGATTTCTCTGTGAACGGTCAGAACTGGGGATTCCCAACATACAACTGGGATGAGATGTTGAAAGACGACTGCATATGGTGGGTACGCAGATTCCAAAACATGTCGAAATTCTTTGATGCCTACCGCATCGACCATGTGCTTGGTTTCTTCCGCATCTGGGATATTCCTATCGACTCAGTACACGGACTGCTCGGACAGTTCTCGCCTTCGCTCGCTATGACTCGCGAGGAGATAGAGGCTTACGGACTGAAATTCCAGGAGGAGCACTTCACTCGTCCTTTCATCACCGACTGGATTTTGGACCGCATATTCCATGAGCGTGCCGAGGAGGTTAGACGCCGCTATCTCGTTCATGCTCACGACGATGTATACAACCTAAAGCCAGAATACGATACTCAGCGCAAGATTGAGGCTACTTTCGAAGCTGAGCACCAGGCTATGGTTGCCAACAAGGCTGACCAAGCGGCTTTGCAGGCTCACAACAACTTGCGCGACGGTTTGTATGCTCTGGTTAGCAACGTGCTGTTCATTCGCGACCGCAAGGATGCTAATAAGTTCCATCCTCGCATCTCGGCACAGCTCGACTTCACCTACGAGGCTCTCTACGACTGCGATAAGGCTGTGTTCAACCGCTTATACAACGACTACTACTATCATCGCAACAACCAATTCTGGTATCGCGAGGCTATGAAGAAGTTGCCTAAGCTGGTGCAGGCCACACGCATGCTGGTATGTGCCGAAGACCTCGGCATGGTGCCTGACTGTGTGCCATGGGTGATGGAGGAACTAAAGATATTGTCGCTCGAATTGCAGTCGATGCCTAAGGACCCTACCGTACGCTTCGGACATCTTTCGCGCAATCCGTACCGCTCGGTATGCACAATATCATCTCACGACATGCCTACACTTCGCCAATGGTGGGACGAGAACATAGAGCGCACCCAGAGCTACTACAACACCATGCTCTATCGTTCGGGTGGTGCTCCTCATCCATTGCCAGGATGGCTTGCTCGCGACATCATCTATCGTCATCTTGCATCGCCATCTATGCTCTGCGTATTGAGCATACAAGATTGGCTCGCTATAAGCGAACGTCTGCGCCTTGCCGACCAAAATGCTGAGCGCATCAACATCCCTGCCAACCCTAAGCATTATTGGCGCTATCGCATGCACTTGAATATCGAAGATCTTATCTCCGATCAGGAGTTTACGGGCGAAATATCAGGCATGCTCGCAGAAAGCGGAAGAAGACAATAACCACATAATAACAAGGGAAACTATGGATGTCAGCAACATGGCAGCCATAGCTTCTTTTTTTTTAAAAAAACGCCCCCATATAATCCATAAGCAACTAATAGCTAAAAAATATATGAAAAAGTTTAATATCATCGTTTCAGCACTTTTCATGCCTCTGCTTGCTTTGGCTCAGAGTGTGACATCGCCTAATGGCAACGTCTCGGTAACGTTCTCTTTGACCGAAAAGGGACAGCCTACCTACAAGATGAGCTATAAGGGCAAGACTGTATGTAAGCCATCTCACTTAGGATTGGAGTTGGCTAAGGACAAGCATGCCTCTAAAGGTATGGAGGAAACCGACCTCATGGACGGCTTCAAAGTTACCAACACCAAGACTTCATCGTTCGACGAAACTTGGACTCCTGTATGGGGCGAAACCTCTACCATCCGCAACAACTACAACGAGATGGAGGTAAACCTCAATCAGCCTGCTTCAAAGCGCAACATCACCATCCGCTTCCGCGTGTATGATTATGGTATGGGATTGCGTTATGAATTCCCACAGCAGGAGAGCCTCAACTATTTCGTAATCCAGGAGGAGCACACACAGTTTGCCATGACTGGCGACCATACTGCTTACTGGATTCCTGGCGACTACGACACTCAGGAGTATGAATATCAGATTACTCCGCTCACAGGTATCCGCCCTATCATTGCCAAGAATCGCGAGTCGTACAAGAGCAATTCTTCTACCACAGTATTCTCTGACACAGGCGTACAGACTTCGCTGCAGATGAAGACTAAGGATGGACTTTATATCAACATCCACGAGGCTGCTTGCTTGGATTATCCTACTATGCACCTCAACCTCGACGACAAGACTCTGACCTTCGAGTCGTGGCTTACTCCTGATGCTGTAGGCAGAAAGGGATTTATTCAGACACCTTTCAACACTCCTTGGCGTACTGTCCTTGTGAGCGACGATGCTCGCGATATGCTGTCTTGCAAGTTGACTTTGAACCTCAACGAGCCTTGCAAGATTGAGGATACTTCTTGGATTCACCCTACCAAGTACTGCGGTGTATGGTGGAATATGATTGTAGGCACCAAGACCTGGAGCTATACCAACGACCTGCCTTCTGTTCGCCTTGGCGTAACCGACTACAGCAAGTGCAAGCCTAATGGCACTCATGGTGCTACCAACGAAGAGGTGAAGCGCTATATCGATTTTGCTGCAAAGAATGGTTTGCAGGAGGTATTGGTAGAAGGATGGAACGAAGGTTGGGAAGACTGGTTCGGACATCAGAAGCTCGACGTCTTTGATTTCGTTACTCCATATCCAGACTTCGATATCAAGATGCTCAACGAATATGCTCACTCTAAGGGTGTTAAGCTGATGATGCACCACGAGACTTCTTCTGCCGCTCTCAACTACGAGCGTCACTTGGAGGATGCTTTCAACTTGATGAACAAATATGGCTACGATGCTGTGAAGACTGGTTATGTGGGCGACATCATCCCACGTGGTGAATATCACTATAGCCAGCTCATGAACAACCACTATCAGCGTGTCATCGAGACTGCTGCCAAGCATCATATCATGGTGAATGCTCACGAGGCTACTCGCCCTACTGGTATCTGTCGCACATGGCCAAACCTTGTTGGCAACGAGAGTGCTCGCGGTACTGAGTATGAGGCTTTTGGCGGTTCTGTTCCTTATCATACCGTGATGTTGCCATTCACTCGTTTGCAGGGTGGTCCTATGGACTATACTCCAGGTATCTTCGAAACAAAGCTTTCAGAATGGAGCAACAATCCAAGCTATGTTCACACCACTCTCTGTGGTCAACTTTCGCTCTATCTCGTGATGTACAGTCCGTTACAGATGGCTGCCGACCTTCCTGAGCATTACGAGAAGTACGACGATGCCTTCCAGTTTATCCGCGATGTGCCTTGCGACTGGAGCGACTCTAAATACCTTGAGGCTGAGCCTGCCAAGTATATCACCGTGGCTCGCAAGGATAAGAAGAGCGACAACTGGTTTGTAGGTGGTAAGACTGATGCTGCTCGCACATCAGTAGTAAAGCTCGACTTCCTCGACAAGGGCAAGAAGTATGCTTGCGCCATTTATCAGGATGGCAAGACTGCCGACTACGAGAAGAATCCAAAATCTTACCAGATCATCCACAAGACCGTTAAGAAGGGTGATGTATTGAAGATTAAAGAAGCACGTGGCGGTGGCTTCGCTATATCACTTAAAGCATTGTAAGCAATATGAAAAAACTACTGATAATGGCACTTATGGCAGGAAGCCTCAGCGCTTATGCTCAGCAGGCTACCAATAAGCAGGGCGACGGTCAGCAGACTTTCGACGAGATGACATACTCGAAGGAAGCTACGGCATTTCGCCTCATTGCTCCCTCTAAAGCCAAGGGAGTGAAGATACATATCTATAATGAGGGCGCTGGTGGCGACAAGGTGCAGACGGTGAAGATGAAACGCACCGCCACAGACACTTGGACTGCCAACGTGAAGGGCGACCTGAAGGGTAAGTTCTATACCTTCCAAGTAGAGACAGCCAAGAAGACTATGCAGGAGACTCCTGGAGTATTTGCTAAGGCTGTGGGCGTGAATGGCAAGCGTGCTGCCGTGATAGATATGGCAGAGACAAACCCTGAAGGATGGGATGCCGACAAGCGACCATTGACAAAGTCGCCTACCGACCTCGTGATCTACGAGCTCCACCATCGCGACTTCTCTATATCGCCAACTTCGGGCTTGAAGAACAAGGGCAAGTTCCTTGCTCTCACCGAGCCTAAGGCTATATACTATCTGAAGACCCTTGGCGTGAATGCCATCCACATTCTGCCATCGTTCGACTTTGCTTCTGTCGACGAGTCGCAGCCTAATGTGGCACAATACAACTGGGGCTACGACCCTTTGAACTATAATGTGCCAGAGGGCTCCTACTCTACCGACGCCACCAAGCCAAGCGTGCGCATAAAAGAGTTTAAGCAGATGGTGCAGGAGTTGCACAAGGCGGGCATCCGCGTTATCCTCGACGTTGTCTACAACCACACTTTCAACATCAACGAGAGCAACTTCACCCTCACCTACCCTGGCTACTATTATCGCACCACTAAGGACGGCAAACCTTCAGACGGTTCGGGCTGTGGCAACGAGACTGCAAGCGAGAAACCGCTGATGAGAGAGTTTATGATAGAGTCGGCACTATATTGGGCTAAGGAATACCACATCGATGGCTTCCGCTTCGACCTCATGGGCGTTCACGACATCGAAACCATGAACCTCATTCGCAAGGCTCTCGACACCGTAGACCCTAACATATATATATATGGTGAGGGATGGAGCGCAGGACAATGTGCTTATCCTACAGAGAAACTGGCTACGAAAGCCAATGTCAAGCAGCTTGACCGCATAGGAGCTTTCTGCGACGATATGCGCGATGGCATTCGTGGTCCTTTCAGCGACGACCATAAGTCGGGCATCCTTGGCGCCATTGCCAACAACGAGGAGAGCATAAAGTTTGGTATCGCTGGTTGCATCGACCATCCTCAGATAGACCTCAACAAGGTGAACTACTCTAAGGCTGCATGGACAAATTCGCCTGCACAGATGATAGCTTACGTAAGCTGTCACGATGATATGTGCCTCGTAGACCGCTTAAAAGCAAGCATCCCTGGCATTACCACCGACGAGATTATACGTCTCGACCTCCTGGCTCAGACCTTCGTCTTCACCGCCCAGGGCGTGCCTTTCATCTATGCTGGCGAAGAGGTGTTGCGCGACAAAAAGGGTGTGCACAACAGCTATAAGTCACCAGACTACATCAACGCCATCGACTGGACATACAAGGACCGCTACCCTCAGGTATTCGACTACTATCGCTCGCTGATAGAGCTTCGCAGAAACCATCCTGCATTCCGTATGGCTGACGCCGACATGGTGCGCCGTCATTTGGAGTTCCTCGATGCTCCACAGAATGTTGTAGCTTTCAGACTGAAAGACCATGCTAATGGCGATGCTTGGCAAGACATCATCGTAATAATGAATGGCAACAAGACTGCACAGAAGGTGAACATCCCCCAGGGTGCATACACCGCAGTATGTCAAAATCAACAGATAAACCTATTTGGTATCACCACTATTGATGGCAACTCAGTAGAAGTGGCACCACAAGAGGCATTGATAATAGTAAAATAACATAATCATGAAGAAAATACTTACCGCCCTACTCTTGGGCACAACGCTAACAATGAATGCAGCTGTGAAAATAGACCGCATAGAACCTACAAACTGGTATGTAGGAATGAAAGACGCAAGTCTGCAACTTATGGTTTACGGCAAGGATATCAAGAGTGCCGAGGTTACTACCGACTACCCTGGCGTAAAGATTGATAGCCTCGTACGCTTAGACAGCCCTAACTATCTGCTTGTATACATGAACATTGCCGACGCACAGCCAGGCACCATGTTGCTACAGTTCCAGCAGGGCAAACAGAAGAAGAAGGTGAGCTACGAGCTCAAGGCTCGCGAAATGGCTGGTGCCGACCGCCAAGGCTTCACCAATGCCGATGTGCTCTATATGCTCATGCCCGACCGCTTTGCCTCTGGCTCTACTGCCAACGACCAGGTGAAAGGGATGAGAGCCTATACCACCAACCGCAACGAACCATCCTTGCGCCATGGTGGCGACCTCGAAGGTATACGCCAGCATCTCGACTATTTCAAAGAGCTCGGTGTTACTGCACTTTGGTTTACTCCAGTTTTGGAGAACAATTCGCCAGACCACGGCAAGAGCAGCACATACCACGGCTATGCCACAACAGATTATTATCGCGTAGATCCTCGCTTCGGTAGCAACGAAGAATATCGCCAGCTATGCGCAGAGGCTCATCAGAAAGGACTGAAAATCGTTATGGACATGATTTTCAACCATAGTGGCTTCGAACACCCTTGGGTGGCAGACATGCCTTCAAAGGATTGGTTCAACACTCCTGAATGGCTGTTGCCTGAAAACCAAGCTAAGACAAAGTCGCTGAACACCGTGGATGGCGCAGCCAAAGTGGGCGACAAATATCTGCAAACAAGCTATAAGCTTACTCCTGTAGTAGACCCATACGCTTCGAAGGTAGACTTACGCGAAACCGTTGACGGATGGTTTGTGCCAACAATGCCTGACCTGAACCAGCGCAATCCGCACGTGATAAAATATCTCATCCAAAACTCTAAGTGGTGGATAGAAACCGTAGGCATCGACGGCATCCGTATGGACACCTACCCTTATGCCGACCGCGCAGCCATGGCACAATGGATGAAGGAACTGGGCGAGGAATATCCTAACTTCAATACCGTGGGCGAAACATGGGTTACCGAGCCTGCTTATACCGCTGCATGGCAGAAGGATAGCAAGCTGCAGACACAAAACAGCTATCTGCCAACGGTTATGGACTTCGCCTTCTACGACCGCATAAATGCAGCTAAGCACGAGGAGACCGACGAATGGTGGAACGGATTAAACCGCATCTACAACAGTCTTGTCTACGACTATCTCTACGAAGACCCTGCCCACGTAATGGCATTCATTGACAACCACGACACAGACCGTTTCCTTGGCAATGGCAAGGATTCTACAGCTCTTCGTCAGGCATTGGCATTGCTGCTCACCATCAATCGCATACCTCAGCTCTATTATGGTACAGAGATATTGATGAACGGCACTAAGGAGATTACCGATGGCAACGTGCGCAAGGATTTCCCTGGCGGATTCCCAGGCGATGCAGTAAATAAGTTTACCGCTGAGGGTCGCACCAAAGCCGAGAATGAGATGTTCAACTGGCTCTCTCGCCTGCTCCATTGGCGTCAGGGCAACGAGGTTATCACCAAGGGCAAGCAGACTCAGTTTATACCATATAATGGTGTCTACGTAATAGCTCGCCAGTATAATGGCAAGACCGTGATGACAATCCTCAACGGTAAGCGCTCTGACAACAGTCTCAAGGTGGAACGCTACGCCGAGATCATCGGTTCTACCACCTCAGCTACGGATGTTATCACAGGTCAGAAGGTTGACCTCGGAAGCGACATCAAGCTCAGCCAGCGCCAAGCGCTGATACTTGAGTTTTAAGTAGTTTGTTTTTAGCATACTGTTTACCTTACTTTAGTTTTAATAATAGTAGAGTGTTGAATTTTCCTTTAATTCTTCACTCTACTTTTTTTATTTTTCCACCTCTTCGTTCTTCACGGATCATCCGACAAACATAGGGGATTATTTTATAGATTGTGTTTAATGTTTAGATGGTCTTTTAAACATAAACCTTATAACCCCCTGTCATTTTCTTCAGCAGAGCTTGCCATCTGCGTCTTGCCCAGCCTTTACGAGAGTGTGACTCTCGACAGTCTGGACA
>OBII01000141.1_pt1 | contig 32228 bp, 20 predicted proteins | sample 2433771 | NCBI WGS metagenome assembly OBII01 (sample SAMEA2452127, study PRJEB22498) | human gut metagenome | biome: human feces; feature: human gut; material: feces | place: Australia | collected 2012
AAGCCGGGTTGTGTGGCTCGCAGCATCTACGATGGTGAGGTGAGTGCCGTCTTCGGATATGGTGGTATGTGGAATGTCCTGGTTCGCCATGGTGCCTACATCTCGGTATATTGCAACCTGAAATCGGTCAGCGTACATAAGGGACAGAAGGTAAGTACCCGTCAGGCTTTGGGTAGTGTAGGATCTGATAACATCCTCCAGTTCCAGCTTCGCAAGGAGACGGCAAAACTCAATCCTGAGGCTTGGCTGGGAAGATAAAATACAGGAGATATCAAGGTTAACTGTATAGACAGATAGAGGAAACCCTCTTAGATGGCAGCGCCATCTAAGAGGGTTTCGTATTTTGCAATGGCATCGCGTATTTCGCTGATGCGGATAAACTCGTTGGCAGAATGGGAGCGGGAAGATTCGCCCGGCCCCAGCTTGAAGGATGGGAAATGCATCAAAGCCTGATCGCTGAGGGTAGGACTGCCGAATGGCTTCATACCCATAGTTATACATTTCCTGATAAGAGGATGGTCCGGGTCGATACGTGATGATTTCAGGCGGAAACTGTGTGCCTTTACCTCGCTCTTGAGGTGCTGGCGGATAAACTCGTAAACCTCCTCGTTGTCGTAAAATTCGTTGGTTCGGATATCCACAAGCATCGTGCACTTATCCGGAATCACATTATGCTGGGTTCCGGCATTCACCACGGTGAGCGTCATCTTGGTAGGACCCAGAAATTCGCTTACCTTCTCGAATTTGTAATCACGAATCCAGCGCATGTCATCCAGTGCCTCGTAGATTGCATTCACTCCTTCGTTTCTTGCCGCATGGCCACTCTTGCCATGAGCAATCACATCTAGTACCATCAGTCCCTTTTCGGCTACGGCAGGATTCATGCCTGTAGGTTCTCCCACAATGGCAAGATCGATGTGTGGAAGCAAGGGCAGGGCACGTGTGATGCCATCCTTTCCGGAAACCTCTTCTTCGGCAGAAGCCAGATAAATCAGGTTGTAGCTCTGCGGCTTCTCCGTCAGCATTCGGAAAATCTGGAGAAGGGAACACAATCCGCCACCGCAGTCGTTACTACCCAGTCCATAAAGCACGCCATCTTCTACATCTGGAGAAAAAGGTTCGCGACTCCACGAAGCCACGGGCTTCACGGTGTCGATATGGGCATTGAGCAGCAAGGTAGGACGGCTCTCATCGTAGTGAGGGTCGATAATCCAGAGGTTGTTTGCCTCGCGCTGCGGTTCGAAACCATAGCTGCGGATGGTCTGCTCCATGATGTCGGCAGCATCTTTTTCGTTGCGGCTTACCGATGGAGTGGCAATCAGCTTTTTGAGCAGTTGCACCGCATCGCTAACATATTGTTCCTGTGTCATCATAATCTCTCTTTTTAATGTTTTGGGGACAAAGTTACGAAAAAAAGAGCATATAAAGTGGAAAAACCAACATTTTATTTTGTGTTCTTAACAAATTCTATTATCTTTGCACCAATATTATAATACTAAGCTTATGCAAATTAATAGTCATCTTTCGGTTCTGGTTCATGACCTTGCTAAGAAGTGGGGAGATAAGCCTGCGCTTACCTTCAGGAAGTTTGGTGGTGACCAGTGGCAAACGGTTTCATTCAATCAGTTTTCCCTAAGAGTGAAACAAGTGAGCAATGCCCTTCTTAATCTTGGGGCTAAACCACAAGACAAAATTGCTGTCTTCTCGCAGAACTGTGTGCATTATCTGTACACCGATTTTGGTGCATACGGTATCAGAGTTACTGCAGTACCTTTCTATGCCAACAGTAGTGAGCAGCAGATTCAATATATGATCAATGATGCCCAGATTCGCTTTCTCTTCGTAGGCGAACAGGAGCAGTATGACAAGGCACATCGTATCTTTGCCCTCTGCCCATCCCTGGAACGCATCATCATCTTCGATTCCAGCGTGCGCATCAGTACACACGACCCAGCTGCGCTCTATTTCAAGGACTTCCTGAAGTTGGGTGAGAATCTTCCTCGTCAGACCGAAGTGGAGGAACTCTACAAGCAGGCAAATATGGATGATTTGGCTGATATCCTTTATACCAGTGGAACTACCGGTGACAGCAAGGGCGTAATGCTGACCTATAGTCAGTATGCAGCTGCATTGAAGGCCAACAATGAGTGTGTGCCTGTTACCGACAAGGATCGAGTCATCGATTTCCTTCCATTCACCCATATCTTTGAGCGTGCCTGGTCTTATCTCTGCTTGAGTGAGGGTGCCCAGCTCATCATCAATACCTATCCACAGGAGATTCAGGAGAGTATGCGCGAGATGCGCCCTACCTGTATGTGCAGTGTGCCTCGTTTCTGGGAGAAGGTGTATATCGCCGTGAAGGCTAAGATGGATGATGCCGGTCCTATCCAGAAGAAACTTTTCTATCATGCTTTGGCTGTGGGAAAGAAGCGTAACATTGATTATATCGCCAACTGTAAGCGTCCTCCTCTGGCTCTGGAGCTGGAATATAAGATTGTCAACAAGACTATCCTGAGCATCGTGCGCAAGCAGTTGGGCTTGGATAATCCTAATATCTTCCCTACGGCAGGTGCTTACGTAAGTCCTGAGGTGGAGGAATTCGTACATGCCATCGGTATCAATATGGTGGTGGGTTATGGCTTGACAGAGAGTCTTGCCACCGTATCTTGTGATCATCTCGACAAGAAGCACAGCCTGGGTTCTGTGGGTCGTCCTATCTCCTGCATCCAGGTCAAGATTGGTGAGGATAACGAGGTGCTCCTCAAGGGACCTACCATCACTCCTGGATATTATCATCGCGATACCACCAATGCCAAGGCTTTCGATAAGGATGGATTCTTCCATACCGGTGATGCCGGCTATATGAAGGATGGTGAGCTTTACCTCACCGAGCGTATCAAGGATTTGTTCAAGACTTCGAATGGTAAATATATCGCTCCGCAGCAGGTGGAGTCTTTGCTCCTGGTGGATAAGTTCATCGATCAGGTGGCAGTCATCGCCGACCAGCGCAAGTTCGTTTCAGCCCTCGTTGTACCTGAGTTCCGTCTCGTAGAGGATTGGGCTCGTGAGCATCACATCGCCTTCGCCTGCCGTGAGGACCTGTGTGCCAACGAGAAGGTGCAGAAGATGTTGATGGATCGCATCCAGATTCTTCAGCAGCACCTGGCTTATTATGAGCAGATCAAGCGTATCACCCTCCTGGCTCATCATTTCTCTATGGAGTCGGGAGAGTTGACCAATACATTGAAGATTCGCCGTCCTATCATCAACAAGAACTATAAGGCGGAGATTGACAAGATGTATGAGGAGTAATCATAAAGTTCAAAGTTCAAAATTCAAAGTTAAGAGTTAATGATTACAGCTGACCAGTTGAAAGATGTGATGGACAGAGCCGATGCTCTCCATCATTATCTCAATATCGACCAGAAGAAAGTAGAATTCGAGGAGGAGCAGCTCCGCACCCAGGCTCCTGACTTTTGGGAAGACCCAAAATATGCGCAGGAGCAGATGAAGAAGGTGAAGAGCATCCAGAAATGGCTCGATGGCTATAAGACCGTGCGCCTTTATGCCGATGAATTGAAGCTCGCCTTCGATTTCTATAAGGACGAAATGGTGACCGAGGAAGAGGTGGATGTCGATTACGGCAAGGCTATCAAGGCCATCGAAGACCTGGAGTTGAAGAACATGCTTCGCCAGAAGGAAGATCCGATGGACTGCGTGCTCAAAATCAATTCCGGTGCCGGTGGTACGGAAAGTCAGGATTGGGCCCAGATGCTGATGCGTATGTATATGCGCTGGGCTGAGGCTCATGGCTACAAGGTAACCATCACCGATATGCAGGAAGGCGATGAGGCTGGTATCAAGAGCGTGACCATGACCATTGAGGGCGGTGAGTACGCTTATGGCTATCTGAAGAGCGAGAACGGTGTGCACCGACTGGTGCGTGTTTCTCCTTTCAATGCCCAGGGCAAGCGAATGACCAGTTTCGCCAGTGTCTTCGTAACTCCGCTGGTAGATGATACCATCGAGGTATATGTTGACCCGGCCAAGCTCTCCTGGGATACCTTCCGTTCGAGTGGTGCCGGTGGTCAGAATGTGAATAAGGTGGAATCAGGTGTCCGTCTGCGTTATTGGTATACCGATCCTGATACCGGCGAGGAAGAAGAAATCCTCATCGAGAATACCGAAACCCGTGACCAGCCAAAGAACCGTGCCAAGGCATTGTTGCTCTTGAAGAGCCAACTCTACGACCGCGCCATGAAGAAGCGTCTGGAGGCTAAGGCTAAGATTGAGGCTGGTAAGAAGAAGATAGAGTGGGGAAGTCAGATTAGAAGTTATGTCTTCGACGACCGTCGTGTGAAAGACCACCGTACCAACTATCAGACATCGGATGTAGATGGCGTGATGGACGGCAAGATAGATGATTTCATCAAGGCATACCTGATGGAGTTCCCTACGAATGATGACGAACAACAATAATAATCTAAAAAATATACGACTATGAGTGGAAATAAAGACTTAAGAAGAGCCAAACATGAGGCTTATCAGAAGAAACAGGCTGCAAAAGGCGAGAAAGTAATCAAGTGGATATTTATAGGATTGATAGTCCTTGGTATGCTTTCTGTTATCTATGCAACAAGATTAGTATAAAACAATGAGTGGATTAGAGATAGAAAGAAAATTCCTCGTTAAGAAGGGCGACGCTTATAAAAGCGCCGCCTTTTCTTCTAGTCATATCCAGCAGGGATATATTCCTGCCGAGGGGGCTACGGTGCGGGTTCGCACACGGGACGAGAAGGCTTACCTTACCATTAAGGGCAAGTCGGTAAATGGCGGCATGACCCGCTATGAGTTTGAAAAAGAGATAACGATGGACGAGGCGCAGCATCTTCTGCAACTCTGTCAGGGTGGCGTTATCGATAAGCGTCGCTATCTTGTGAAAAGTGGCAGTCATACCTTCGAGGTAGATGAGTTCTATGGCGATAATGAAGGTCTGGTCATGGCAGAGGTGGAGTTGGCTAGCGAGACCGAAGCCTATGAGAAACCTGATTTCATCGGCATGGAGGTAACAGGCGACAAGAGATTCTACAATTCGCATCTCTTGGGCAATCCTTTCTCGAAGTGGCGTGATACCTTGCCGGCTGAATATCGCTAGAAAATGTATCGAAAAGGTCATTTCTGCGTCCTAAAACGGATTAAATTGCATAAATATTACTAAATTTGTGTTTTTGCTTTCAAATAATTCATATATTTCAGAATTATTTTATAATTTTGCACGAAGAAAAATTAAAAAGTAAGAAATTAGTAATAGAAAGATAGAAATGACAGATTCAAATAGAGGAAGTTTTGGTAGCAAGATTGGATTGATTCTTGCTACAGCAGGTGGCGCCGTAGGTTTGGGTAACGTATGGCGCTTCCCTTATATGGCTGGTCAGGAAGGTGGCGCAGCCTTTATCTTGGTGTACATCGGATGCGTGCTTTTGCTCGGCATCCCTTGTATGATTTCGGAGTTTATCATCGGTCGCCATGGTGCTTCCAATACAGCTCGCGCCTACGCCAAGCTTGCCAATGGTACAGCCTGGAAGTGGGTGGGATTTCTGGGAGTGCTCACGGGTTTCCTGATTACGGGTTACTATGCCGTGGTTTCGGGTTGGTGCCTTCAGTATGTGTATGCCAGCATCATAGGCGAACTGCATGGTGATGCCAATTATGTGACTCAGTATTTCCAGCAGTTTGCTGCCGATCCGTTCCGTCCTGTATTGTGGACGGTGGTTATTTTCCTGATTTGTCATTTCGTGATTATCCATGGTGTTCGTGGCGGTATCGAAAAGGCATCCAAGGTGATGATGCCGCTGCTTTTCATCCTGCTGCTCATCATCGTTGTGGCTTCCTGCCTGTTGCCTGATGCGGGTAAGGGTGTGGAGTTCCTGCTCAAGCCTGATTTTGGAAAGGTAGATCGCAATGTGTTCCTCAATGCCTTGGGACAGTCGTTCTATTCCATGAGTATCGGTATGGGCTGCATCTGTACCTATGCATCTTATTTCAGTCGCCAGACCAATCTCTTTAAGTCGGCATTGCAGATTTCTGTCATTGACTTGATGGTTGCAGTATTGGCGGGTCTGATGATTTTCCCAGCAGCCTTTTCTGTTGGTATTTCGCCGGATAGTGGTCCGTCACTCATCTTCATCACTTTGCCGAATGTCTTCAACAAGGCGTTTGCGGCACTTCCTGTATTGGGATGGATTATCTCCCTGCTGTTCTATGTACTTCTGTCAGTGGCAGCATTGACCTCTCTGATGTCGCTGCACGAGGTGAATACTTCGTTCTTCTACGAGGAGTTGAAGATCGACCGTAAGAAGGGTGCTTGGATTGTAACCATCTCCTGTGCCATCATTGGTGCATTCTGTTCGTTCTCATTGGGAGCTACCGATAAGCTTTCCTGGTTGGGCAAGACGCTTTTCGATTGGTTTGATTTCATCACCGGACAGATTTTCCTTCCAATGGGAGGCTTGCTTACCTGTCTGTTCCTGGGATGGTATGTACCAAAGAAGATTTTGAAGGATGAGTTTACCAACTGGGGAACCTTGAAGGGGCGTCTCTTTGGCATCTATTTCTTCCTGATTAAGTTCGTGTGCCCAATCCTCATCTTGCTGGTGTTCTTAAACCAGTTTGGAGTTTTGTGATAATCGGAGTTTTGACATAAGGTATATATAATATTAAGGTATATATAAAAGGTGTAGTTCTTCAATAAACATAGATCCTACACATTTAACATAAACATAATGGAAACAAGAGGAAATTTCGGAAGCAAGTTAGGCATTATTCTCGCCACGGCGGGATCTGCTGTAGGATTGGGAAACATTTGGCGTTTCCCATATATGACTGGTCAGAATGGTGGCGCAGCCTTCATCCTGATTTATTTAGTCTGCATCATTCTGCTGGGTTTGCCGGGTATGCTGAGCGAATTTATCATCGGTCGTCATTCTGCATCCAATGCAGCCCGTGCTTATACCAATTTGGGTAAGCATAAGGCGTGGGGTGCCTTGGGATTGATGGGCATCATCACTTCCATGATTATCTTCGGATTTTATTCCGTAGTGGCAGGCTGGTGCTTGCAGTATCTTTATGCCAGCATTATTGGTGGCGTGCATGGTGATCCGGAGTATGTTAAAAGCTATTTCCAGACCTTCGCATCCGATCCGATTCGTCCTGTATTATGGGCTTTAGGCTTTATCCTGCTCACCCACATGGTGGTGGTTCGCGGTGTTCGCAACGGTATTGAAAAGGCATCCAAGATCTTGATGCCGCTGCTTTTCATCCTGTTGGTGGTCATCGTGATTGCTTCCTGCTCATTGCCGGGGGCGATGAAGGGAGTGGAGTTCCTGCTGAAACCGGATTTCAGTAAGGTAGATGAGAATGTGCTGCTCGAGGCTCTGGGACAGGCTTTCTTCTCGCTGAGTATGGGTACGGCATGTCTTTGCACCTACGCTTCTTACTTCAACCGACAGACGAATCTCTTGAAATCAGCTACTCAGATTGTAACCATCGATACGCTCATCGCCGTATTGGCAGGATTGATGATCTTCCCTGCAGCTTTCTCTGTGGGAGTTCAGCCGGATAGTGGTCCGTCGCTTATCTTCATCACCCTGCCTAATGTTTTCCAACAGGCTTTTGGCAATATGCCGGTGGTTAGTTACATCATCTCTGTATTGTTCTATGGCTTGTTGGTGCTGGCTGCTCTTACCTCTACCATCTCGATGCACGAGATTGGTACCGCCTTTATTTATGAAGAGGGCAAGGTAAGTCGTGCGAAGGGAGCCTGGGTTGAGACGATAGTCTGTGGTGTTATCGCAGTATTCTGTTCTCTTTCTCAGGGAGCGGTAGAGGGATTGGGCTTCTTCGGTAAGGATTTTCTCTCCAATTGTGATAATTTGACGGCGCAGTTTCTGATGCCGTTGTCTTCGTTCATCACCTGCCTGTTCCTGGGCTGGTATGTACCAAAGAAGATTGTACGTGATGAATTCACCAACTGGAATACGGTAAGTGGAAAGCTTTTCCCTGTCTTCCTCTTTACCATCCGATTCATCTGTCCTATCTGCATCTTCCTGATCTTCCTGCATCAGTTTGGAATCATCTAGTTCCTCATCATATAGTCTTGTAAGGGCAAAAGCACCGTACGCCAATAGGGTACGATGCTTTTGCCCTTACTTTTTATATGCAGGTCTTGCCGGATAGCTAGAAACAGATGTAGGGCTTCAACCTTTCTATTTCGTCTGGTGGGAAATCCTTCAGCAGTTTGAGGTCTTCTATACTATGCAGTGGACCTTTCAGCCTGCGATAATCACAGATTTCCTTGGCTTGATAGAAGTTGAGATAGGGATGCTTCTTGAGCTGGTTGAGCGTTAACTTGTTGAGATTCATCTTGCGGATTTGCTGCTCGTCAATCTTGATATAGGCAATGGAAGATTCGGGCAATCCATCGATTTCTTCCAGCTGTTGGGCAGATGCAAATCCTCCCAGCCGTTCTCTGTATCTTACGATGCGGCTGGCATAGTAACTGCCTATACCGGGAATCTTCATCAGCAGCGTCGTATCGGCGCCATTGATTTCGATATGCTCGTTGGCTCTCAGCTTATGTGGATAACAATAAACCTTGGTATCATCGTTTCTTCTATTATTATAATAAGGTGTATTGTGCCTTCCGCTTCTTCCATATCCTTCTTTTCCGTAGAAATCAGCCGCAGGCTTGTAATCATCGGCTATCTGGATAAACGGCAACAGCACCTCGTAGGTTTTCTTGGTGATGCCATAGACCCGGGCGAAATCGGATGGGCGGGAGAAGATGCCGCCTTTCTCCCGGAAACGGATGATGCTTCTGGCTTGCCAGCTTTCTAATCCCAGCCGCTCGAAATCCTCAGCGCTAGCCGTATTGGGATCAAAAGGGAAGAGTTCGTGCACCATACCTTCTTCTTTGCTGTATAAAGGATGAGATTTGGAGGCGTGATGGATTTTGGCAGATGATGCATCTTTCTCTTGATTGCTGTTTGTGGAGTCTAGTTGGGAAGTCACAGGAGCATCGTTCTGCTTTTCCTGAATCAGGAACGTGAGAGAAACACACACAATCATAATGGCAAGCAGGGTGAGGAGAGCTTGTCGGTCTTTCTTTTGAAGGTAAAAAATGTCTTTGAACTTCATAAGCTCCGATTTTATAGGTGAGTCGGGATTACTGGACTCGAACCAGCGACCTCATCGTCCCGAACGACGTGCGCTACCAACTGCGCTAAATCCCGTTTTGTGGTACTTATGAGTACAAAGACGGTGCAAAGGTACACCAAAATCTCCATAATACCAAATAAAAAAGCACTTTTTTATCTTTTTTGAAAAGTTTTTCACTTAAAAATTTGGTGGAACCAAATAATTGTTGTACCTTTGCACCCGCAAATGAGAAATCATCTGTAAGAGTATGGTGCCATAGCTCAGTTGGTAGAGCAAAGGACTGAAAATCCTTGTGTCCCCGGTTCGATTCCTGGTGGTACCACTTAAAAAGCCGAACTTCTTCAAAGAGGTTCGGCTTTTTGGTGTTTATAAGACTTTTGACCTTTCAGGGCGCATAGCTATCTGGTAATGTTAACCTAGGGCGTTGCCCTAGGCTATGTTGGGGGCTTGGATTTCTGCGTCTTTTTTCTTTCTTTTCCCTTTTTCTTCGATATATTTCGGGTATTTGTCCCTTTTGTTGCTAGATTTGTCTGATATTTAGCGTGAGATTGCGGTATTCTAACCTACTTTTGCAATCGAAATCAAATGAAAAAATAAAAAGAACAATGAAACATATTTTAGGAAAAGCCATATTGCTGGCTTCAGCACTCTTGTTTTCTATCACGGGCACGAGTTGCAGCAATGATGATAATACCACTCCCGAAAAGGAGAAGACATACGATATGAGTGGCTTCGCCAAGGGAGCCGATGTTTCCTGGCTCACAGAGATGGAGAAGGATGGTGTGAAATTCTATAATCAGAATGGCAAGGCTACAGAATGCATGAAGCTCCTTCGCGAAGAGGGAACCAATTCTATCCGTCTGCGTGTCTGGGTAAATCCGGAAGGTGGCTGGTGTGGCAAGAATGATGTCATCGCCAAGGCTTGGCGAGCTCAGCAGCTCGGCTTCCGTCTAATGATAGACTTCCACTATTCTGATACCTGGGCTGACCCGGGTAACCAGAAAGTTCCTGCTGCATGGCAGGGCTATACTGCCGAACAGATGAAACAGGCTGTGGCTGATCATACAAAGGATGTGTTGACAGCCCTGAAGGATAAAGGTGTAACCAACGTAGAGTGGGTGCAGGTGGGCAATGAAACCCGCGACGGAATGCTCTTCAACAGCGATGAGGCTGTAACCGGTCAGGTATCTAAGAATGCAGCCAATTTTGCAGCTTATATCAACGCCGGATATGATGCTGTAAAGGCGGTTTATCCACAAGCTAAAGTCATCGTGCACGTGGATGAGGGTCATAACCTCGGCCGTTATACCTGGCTCTTTGGTGAATTGAAGAAGAAGGGTGGGAAATGGGATGTCATCGGTATGTCACTTTATCCAGAAGATAACAATTGGCAGGATTTAACCACCAATTGTCTGAATAATATTAAGACTTTATCAGAACAGTACAACTGCAATGTCATCATCTCTGAAATCGGTATGTGGTGGGGCTCTGCCCAGGCTGCGCCAATGATGAAGAAGATGGTGGATGGCTGCAAGGCAATCTCTACCTGCGAGGGTATCTTCTATTGGGAACCAGAAGTTTACAACAACTGGAAGCCAGCCAACTATACCACTCTGGGTTGGTCTGCATATACCAAGGGAGCGTTCGACAACAGCGGCAAACCAACTGCCGTATTCGATGCATATAAATAAAAATATTAAATAGCAATATGATCAAGAGAAGCATTACTTTCATGACTCTTGCCCTGGCACTCACTACGCTGTGTCAGGCGCAGAGCAGAAAAGTCATCACTTTGTCATCGTGGGACTTCTCCCGTGATGGTAAGGCGTGGCAGCAGGTAGCTGTTCCGCACGATTGGGCTATCTCGGGACCTTTCGATAAGAAATGGGACCTGCAGATGGTGGCTATCGAGCAGAATGGCGAGAAGGAGAAGACCGAGAAGTCGGGACGCTCTGGAGCTCTCCCTTGGATAGGTGAGGGTATGTATAAGATGAATCTTCAGTTGCCGAAGGGCTACAAGCGTGCCGTCCTCGTTTTTGATGGTGCGATGAGTCAGCCTATCGTTAAGGTGAATGGCAAGGAGGCTGGCAGATGGGCTTACGGCTACAATGCCTTCCGCATCGACATTACTCCTTACGTGCAGTTTGGCGGAAAGAAGAATCTCATCGAGGTACATCTTAATAATGTAGAAGAGAGTAGTCGATGGTATCCTGGTGGCGGTCTCTACCGTCCGGTTTCCGTGGAACTTTACGGCAACGAGAACTTCTCTACCTGGGATACCTTCGTCCGTACCCTGAAGGCAGATAAGCAGGAAGCTGAAGTAGAAGTAAATGCGCTGTTGGAAGGAAAGACTGGTAAGTCGGGTAAGACCGTCATAGCCCTGTTGGATGAGGCTGGCAAGAAGGTTGCCGAGCAGATCGTCACAGGTGCCAATCCTGAAATCAAGACTACTCTGAAGGTAGCGAATCCTCAGCTCTGGTCTCCGGAATCTCCTTACCTCTATCAGGTAAAACTTACCCGATATGAAGGAAAGAAGGTGGCTGATGTTCAGACTCTGAAGACCGGTATCCGTACCATCTCGGTATCCAAGGAATATGGTTTCCAGCTCAATGGTGTTACCCGCAAACTGAAGGGTGTCTGTCTGCACCACGACCTCGGTCCGTTGGGAGCTGCAGAGAACAAGGCAGCTCTCATCCGTCAGATCAAGACGATGAAGGAGATGGGTTGCGATGCCATCCGTACAGCCCACAACATGCCTTCTACCATGCAGATGGAAATCTGCGATTCCCTCGGTATGATGGTAATGGCAGAGAGCTTCGATATGTGGATTTATCCTAAGTGCAAGAATGGTTACGCCAAGTTCTTCAAGGAGTGGAGCGACAAGGATATCACCAACCTGGTGAAGCATCACCGCAACCATCCTAGCATCATCATGTGGAGTATCGGTAACGAGATTCCTGAGCAATGGAGCAAGGAGGGTATGGAGATAGCCAAGCATCTGCAGGATCTCTGTCATCAGTACGACCCATCCCGTCCTGTAACCCAGGGTATGGATAGGGCTGAGGATGCCCTGAAGAGTGGATTTGCCCAGGTAATGGACGTTCCGGGCTTCAACTATCGCGTACATAAATATTATAAGAATATCGAGCAGTTGCCTCAAGGCTTCCTTCTGGGGTCCGAGACGGCATCTACCGTCAGCTCCCGAGGCGTGTATAAGTTCCCGGTTCAGGTGCGTGCCAGCAACAACAATCCATACGCCGACGGCCAGTGCTCCAGCTATGACACGGAGTATTGCTCCTGGAGTAATCTTCCGGATGATGACTGGAAGATGCAGGATGATTACAGTTGGGTAATCGGAGAGTTCGTGTGGACGGGCTACGATTATCTGGGCGAGCCAACTCCTTATGATACTTACTGGCCAAGCCGCAGCAGCTACTTTGGTATCTGCGACCTTGCCGGACTTCCAAAGGACCGATATTATATGTATCGTGCCCGCTGGAACGAGCATCAGCACACTACCCATCTTCTTCCTCACTGGAACTGGAAGGGCAGGGAAGGACAGGTTACCCCTGTATATTGCTACACCGATGGTGTGGAAGGCGAGCTTTTCGTGAATGGCAAGAGCCAGGGCAGAGTGCGCAAGGACAAGTCAAGCCGCCTCGACCGCTATCGCCTCCGCTGGAACAACGTGAAGTATGAACCGGGCGAGATTCGGGTGGTTACCTACAATCAGTATGGCGACAAGGTAGGCGAAGACGTGAAGCGTACAGCCGGAGAACCAGCGCAGATGAAGTTCAGCGTGGAGACTCCAGACCATGAGCCTATCGCCTGCATGGTAGAAGGCTGCACCGATGAGCACAACGTGCTTCTGAATGCCGATGGCAACGATCTTGCCTTCATCACCGTGAGCCTCCTGGATAAGGACGGCAACGAGTGTCCGCTCGCCGATGATGAACTTACCTTCGAGGTAAAGGGTGCCGGAACCTTCAAGGCAGCATGCAATGGTGATGCTACTTCGCTCGATTCCTTCACTCAGCCACACATGCGACTCTTCTCTGGCAAACTCGTTATTGTTGTTCAGAGCAAGGCACAGAAGGGAGACATCATCCTCACCGTAAAGGATGGCAAGCGCAATATGGAAAAGTCGCTTACGCTGCAGGCAATATAAAACAGACTTATTAATGATAAATATAGATTCCCCTAGGAGTAGAAGTTCTTACCCCTAGGGGAATTCTTCGTTCAGCGACGTTGAATGTGCGTTCAAAACTTATTCTTTAGTTATTTTTCTCTAATAATATTTGGCATTATCGTGAATAATGTGTATTTTTGCAGCTATGAACAAATCACTAACCGTTTTATCTAGAATAAGCATGGCGATAGCTATGCTTTTTATAACCATAGCGCTCCATGCGCAACGTTTCGTCAACACCACCCTGGATGGTGCTCAGGCTGTCTATGCCATTACCCAAGATACATCAGGAGTCGTCTGGCTGGGTACCGACAATGGTCTCTACAGTTATGATGGCTATCACGACTATCGTCATTTTGCTTCCCATACCTTTAGTCATGTCAGCATCAATGCGCTCGGCTTCGAGGGTAGCATACTCTATCTGGCTACGGGCAATGGAATGCTGAAGTTTGATACGCAGAAGGGAATCTATGCTTCTGCGCCAGCAATGGAATCTGATGGAAGCAAGGGCAGTAAAAAGGTGGCAAGGGCGTTGCGAGTGCTCGATATGAAAGGCAGGAAAGATGCCTTTGGCAACGATGTGTATGCTATCCTGCATACACAGAAGGGACTTCTGGTGGGTTCTCTCGCCGGACTCCGTCTCAACCAGCGCCAGATTCTCCTGACTCCCGGAGCACAGCCGCTGGTGAATGCCCTGGCTTACGATGCCAAGCGCCACTGTTACTGGATTGGTACCGAGGGAGCCTTGTTCTGTGCCGACCAGGCTTTGCAGAACTTCTCCAAGATTGCGGCGCTGGATGGAAACTCCGTGAAGTGTCTGGACGAAGACCAGAATGGCAATCTCTATATCGGTACAGATAATGGACTTTATCGCATGGCGATGAACAACAGTCTGGAGCATTTTGTTCATGACTCGCGCAATGAGGCAACCATCCCCAATAATATCGTATGGTCCTGTTATGTAGATAAGTGGCAGAATGTGTGGATCGGTACCGATCACGGACTTTCCCGTTTATCTACCCATACCTACTATCGCTTCACTTCGCTCGATAAGATTACCTTCTCGGGCGAGGGTAACTGTCTGCATGCTATCCTTCAGACCCGCAGCGGCGACTGGTGGATGGGCGGAACCAACGGCTTGATTCACTATGCAGAGGGAGTGCGTGTGCAGGGAACTGCATCTGAATATCAGAATGTGGTATGGTATAAGCAGAACAATCCTTCGGCTCCTCTTGCTCACAACCGTGTGCGCAAGATTTATGAAGATAAGGAGGGGGATGTATGGATCTGTACAGACCACGGCATCAACCTCTACCAGAAGAGTACGGGAAAGTTGCTCAACTTCATCGTCTATGACAAGACTGGCAAGTATTCTACTGCCTGGGCTTATGATATTCTTCAGGATCAGATGGGCAGAATGTGGATGGCATCTTATCAGGGTGGCGTCTTCGTGCTTGACAAGCAGCGCCTTCTGTCAGCCATCTCCCTGTCATCTGCTGCTACAGCCACCTGTGTGGCAGACCATCATTTCTCAGACAAGGGAAAGAACGCCCTCTCGGGCCTGCACATCGGTCAGCTGGTACTCGATGGAAAGGGAATGGTCTGGGCATCATCTTATAATCATCTCGACCGTATCGATACCCGTACCCTTCGCATCTCACATATCCCAGGCAATGATGCCATCAATTATCTGATGAAATCTGGCAACGGCAATGTGTGGGTAGGGTACAATGCCAGCGTGAAGTGCTTTATGGTGAACCTGCCGATGAAGGGCAAGGAACTGGAAAGCAAGGAATGGAAGATCGGTGCGAAGGTGGTCTCCATGTGCGATGTGGAAAACAAAATCTGGGTGGTGGCAGGCAATGTCTGCAGCGTGCTGGATCCTGAGAACAACAGTTTCCGATTCTTCATTCCGATGGAGAGTCCGAACAATATCTATTATTCCAAGCTGAACCACGAAGTGGTGATGGGTGGCAATGATGGCTTCATCTCCATCCGTGCCGACCTTACCATGCCGAAGGACGACAAGGCGCAGCTGCTCCTGGCGGGTATCGTGGTGAATGGCAGACAGACCCAGGATGCCTTGCTCGATGAGAACATTGAGGGAACACCGGGTGTCTCGCCCGTGGGACTGAAGACGCTGGTACTGAAGCATGATGAGAACAACTTCACGCTCCAGCTGTCTGATTTGCCTTTTGCCGATCATCCTACCGCCGTCTATGCCTACCGTCTGGAGGGTAGCGACCACGAGTGGCACTATCTGTACAAGGGCGATCTTGACATCACTTACAATGGTTTGTCGTATGGCGATTATCATCTCACCGTGCATGTGGTGGATGGCGAGGGAAATATCGGAGATGAAGTTTATCAGCTCGAAATCTCAGTTCTTCCACCATGGTATCTCACCATCTGGTGCAAGCTGTTCTATCTTACCCTCCTGATTGTGGGTATAGCCTGGGTCATCAATGCCCATTTCGTAAGAAAGCAGTTGAAGGAGGCGAAAAAGCAGAAGGAGGAAACCCTGGAGCAGGTGCAGGCGCGTATGCAGTTCTATGCCAGCCTTGCCGATGAGCTGAAGAATGCTGCCGCTCACCGTTCGTTCGAGGAAGTGAATCATCTGGTAGTTTCTCATCTTGATGTGAATGCTTCCGACAGCGAATCAGAGTCGGCAATGATTGTAGATCTCAATGCTCCTCAGGCTCCGGAAGTAGAGATGGATGAGATGGATAGGAAACTGCTCAACGAGATTCGGGAGATGATAGAAGAGAATATGGTGGATTCCGACTTTAACGTGTCGGTGCTTCAGGAGAAGATGGGCATGGGAAACAAGCAGCTTTACCGCAAGCTGAAGGCAATTACGGGTCAGACTCCGGTGGAGTATATCCGTGATATGAGAATGCAGAAGGCGGCAAAATTATTAAAGGCGGGCAAGTTCAGCGTGTCGGAGGTAATGTACACCGTAGGCTTCTCTAACAGCAGCTATTTCTCCAAGTGCTTCTCCAAGGCGTTTGGAATGACTCCTACCGAGTTTATGCGCAGTTAGGAGTGAAAATGTTGCCTAAAATCATAACTTTACAGAAAAATGTTATGATTTTAGGCAAAATTCGTTATTTTATGTTTTAATTCTTGCTTAAGTTATTAAAAATTAGTAATTTTGCACCTTGAATCGAAGTACAGGTCCATGCGTGGACTATCAAGCACTATTGGTCTAAACTGAAAGAGGTATTGAGCGAAACACCTCAAGATGGGATGCAGTAATTGATTTATGTACAAGAAAGAAAAAAATAAGTATCAATTTATAGTAAACAATTTAAGAAACAAGGATGAGAAGATTAACTCTTTTACTTGTCTCTCTTGTATTGTTGTCTATCCAATCCGTATTGGCGCAGAGTTTCCGCGTCAAGGGTACCGTTGTGTCTGCTGAGGACAACGAACCGATGATTGGTGTGACGATTAAGCAAGAGGGTACATCAAATGGTGTGGTCACCGATATTGACGGTAACTATACCATCGAAATTAAAGGGGCTTCGAAAGCTACACTGGCATTTTCGTATGTCGGATGTCTGACCCAGAAGCATGTAGTCAAAGAGCAGACAAACACGCTCAACATCACCCTTGCTCCTGATTCTAAGATGATGGACGAGGTTGTCGTTGTGGCGTATGGTGTGCGAAAGAAGGGAACCATTGCGGGTTCCGTGTCTGCTGTGAAGGCAGAAAAGATTGAGAATGTTCCAGCTGCCAGCTTCGATCAGGCTTTGCAGGGACAGAGTACAGGTTTGCAGGTCATCGCCTCTTCGGGTGAGCCAAGCAAGGCTGCCACTTTCCAGATCCGTGGTACCAACTCCATCAACTCTGGTAAGGCTCCGCTCTTTATTCTGGACGGTGTGCCTATCTCCAGCTCCGATTTCAATACCTTGAGTCCTAACGACATCGAGAGTATCTCGGTATTGAAAGACGCCTCTTCTACCTCTATCTATGGTGCCCGCGCGGCAAATGGTGTGGTGGTGATTACATCGAAGCGAGGTTTGTCGATGGATAAGGCGAAGATTACGCTCCGCGCACAGTATGGTTTTTCTGAATTGGCTCAGAACAACTGGAAGATGATGAATACCGACGAGCGTATCCAGTTTGAAAAGGAAGTAGGCTTGGATGCCGGTAAGGATTACAACCTCCTTTCAAAGGTGAATGTCAACTGGCTGGATGAAGTGTTCAACGACCGTGCTCCTCTCCAGAGCTATGAACTCTCTATCAACCGTGCTACCGACCGTTTGAATTATTATGTTTCGGGTGGTTTCTACGACCAGGATGGTATTGCGCAGAATTCAACCTTCCGCCGTTACAACATCCGCACCAATGCTGATGTCAAGGCCAGCAAGTGGTTGAAGGTAGGTACCAATACCATGGCTGCTTACGAGGAAGCTCAGCAGGCTGATGATGGTAGCTATACTACCGTGACTCCTATTTCTGCTTGCCGCTTCATGTTGCCTTACTGGAATCCATACGCCAAGGATGGCAGTCTGGCTTCGCTTGCAGCAGGCAACTGGGCTGGAACCAGTGAGAACCCTATCGTCTATATGGGCAAGAATCCTATCAGAAACAAGAAGTATAAGGTGCTCTCTACCATGTATGCCGAGGTTTATCCGATAGAGAATCTGACTATCCGTACCCAGTTTGGTGCCGATTTCACTCACTCTACAGCCTTCCTGCAGTCATTCCCTAGCCTCTCTTCCAACAATGGTCAGGGTACTGCGGCACGACAGAGCAGCGACGCCATTAACCTGACAGAGACTACCACCGCCAACTATCGCTTCAGTCTGAACGATATCCATGCGTTCAACGTGATGTTGGGTCAGGAGGCAGTAAGCTATCATTCAGAGGGATTCCAGGTATATTCCAAGGGGCAGACCAGTGATCTCCTGACCAACGTATCTTCTGGTACACGTGCCAGCCGTTGGGCAGATTCATCTTCTGATTACTCTTACTTGTCGTTCTTCATGCGTGGCGAGTACAACTACAAGGAGCTTTACTACGCTGACTTCTCTCTGCGTACCGATGCTTCTTCACGTTTCGGTAAGGATCATCGCTGGGGTACATTCTGGTCGCTCGGTTTCATGTACAACGTGAAGTCAACCGACTGGCTGAAGGATATGAAGTGGCTCAGCACAGCCCAGATTGCCGTAAGTACCGGTACATCGGGTAACTCTGAGATTCCAAACTATTATCACCTGGCTTTGGTTTCTGGTGGTGCCAACTACGATAATACTGCCGGTTTCTCTCCATCACAGAGTGGTAACGAGGAATTGGGTTGGGAGTCAACATGGGCAAACAACTTCGCCCTCCGTTTGGGTTTCCTCGACAGAATCAACTTCAGTTTCGAGGCTTACTACAAGCGTACCTCCAATATGCTGATGCGCGTGCCTGAGTCTTACACCGTTACCGGCGAGGGCTATCGCTGGAAGAACGTAGGTGTGATGGCTAACAAGGGTATCGAGTTGAGTGCTGACGGTGATGTAATCCGCACACGCGACTTCACCTGGAATGTAAGTGCCAACGTATCTTACAACCAGAACCGATTGAAGGAACTCTATAACGGTGTAACCGAGTATGTAAACTCAACCACCGGTTTGAAGTATGTGGTAGGTCACTCAGTAAGCGAGTTCTTCCTGAACCGTTATGCCGGTGTGAACCCAGCGAATGGTGAGCAGCTCTGGTATGACAAGAACGGCAACGTAACCAACGAGTTCCGTGAGAGCGACAAGGTGATGACAGGCAAGACCTATGATGCACCTTGGATGGGTGGTTTCGGTACAAGCTTCCGTTGGAAAGGCTTGCAGCTTTCTGCCCAGTTCAGTTGGATTGGTACACGCTACGTGATCAACAACGACCGTTACTTCGAGGAGAGCGGTGTAACCTTCGGTACTGCTTACAACCAGTCAAACCGTCTGTTGTACGACCGTTGGAAACAGCCTGGCGATATTACCGACATCCCACGTTGGGGCGAGGTAACCCAGCTCGACGACCGCTTCTTGGAGAATGCATCGTTCCTCCGTCTGAAGAATCTCAGTCTGTCCTATTCATTGCCACAGAGTCTGTTGCGCAAGACCAACTTCTTCTCTATGGTCAGAATCTATGGTCAGGCACAGAACCTCTTCACCGTAACCGGTTTCAACGGTCTGGATCCTGAGGTTTCATCCAATATTTACCAGGCACAGTATCCGGCATCACGCCAGTTTACTCTGGGTGTTGAATTGCAATTCTAACCAAGAAAGGAGAAAAAAATGAATATCAAAAATATAAAGACATACATCCTGTCGGGAATCCTAGCCCTCTCGATGTCTTCCTGTCTTGATAAGTATCCTGAGGATTCTATCCGCATGGACCAGGCTATCAACACGGTGGGCGACATGGACAAGCTGGTGTACGGTATCTACGACAGTTTCAAGAGCAGCGCCCTCTATTCGGGCAATCTGACAATCCTGCCAGATCTGCAGGCAGACTTCGTGTACTGCGTGAAGGGCTACTCTAATGCCTATGGCGATATCTACCGTTGGAAAGATATCAAGGCTACCAACACCGATATCGAGGCGGTATATGCCGACCTTTATGGTGTTATCAACAATGCCAACTTCCTGCTCGATAATGTAGATAAGGTAAAGGCAAACACCAACAGTGATAAGGAACTCGACAAGTTGGAGCAGTGTGAGGGCGAGGCTTACTTCGCACGTGCCCTGGCTTACTCTGAGTTGATCAAGTGTTTCTGCAAGGCTTACGATAGCGATGAGCAGGCTGCGAAGGAACTCGGCGTTGTACTCACAGAGCACTATTACGGCAATGAGCCACAGAAGAGAGCCAGTCTGAAGGAATCATACGATTTCGTATTGAGAGACCTTGACAAGGCTGCCGAATATCTGAAGGTAGATGAAGACTTCACAGGAAGTCTCTACAACGAGATTTACTTCAACGAGTATACCTGTCATGCCTTACGTGCGCGCGTATCCTTATATATGCACAAGTATGATGATGCCATCAAGTATGCATCTAAGGTAATCGGCAGTAAGTATTATACATTAGAGAAGGCTTCTTCCAACACCTATTTAAACCAGGTGAACGATTACAAGTATATCTGGACCTACGGTGATTCACGCGAGGCTATCTGGAAGGTAGGTTTTACCGTGAACAGCTATGGCGGTGCTCTGGGTACCATCTTCGATAACTTCAACTATGTAAGTTACCGCCCTGACTATGTGCCTGAGACATGGGTCATCAACTCATTCGACAGCAATGACCTCCGTGCTGCAGCCATCTTCACAACCCGTGTAACAGGTTATGAGCACGGTTTGCAGTGGCCTTTGCTGAGCAAGTATTTCGGCGATGCAGAATTCCTGAACAACAATATCCTGCATGTTCACCAGCCAATGGTATTCCGTCTCTCAGAGCAGTATCTGATACGTGCTGAGGCTTACGCCATGAAGGAGGAATATGGTAAGGCAGGTAAGGACATCTCTACCTTGCGTACAGCCCGCTACTCATCTTATGGTGGTAACACCTCGATGAGCGAGAGCAACGCCATGAAGATAATCGAGGCAGAGCGCGTGAAGGAACTCTATATGGAAGGCTTCCGTCTGAACGACCTCAAGCGCTGGCACAAGGGATTTGAGCGTAAGGCTGCCGACCAGCCTGCTGCCAACTTCGTGCAGAGCAGACTGAAGGTTGAAAAGGATGACCCTCTCTTTGTCTGGCCAATTCCTCAGCATGAGCTTGAGGCACCAGGTTCTGAGATTCAGCCTAATGAAAGTAACAAATAAAATAAGGAGACGATCATGAAGAAAATAATGATGGGATGTTTGGCAGCCGTAGCTGCACTCATCGCTCTTGTGAGTTGTTCACAGGATTATACCACTTATGCTGGTCCAAGTCATATCATGTTCTCTGATACGCTCTATCAGTATGCTGTACAGGAAAGCAATGAGGTTTTCAATGTGCCTGTATCTGCAACCGAAAAAGCTGACTACGACCGCACCTTCGGCGTGGAGGTAGTAGACAAGCAGAGCAATGCCATCGAGGGTAAGCATTACCGCATCCTCAACAACACCGTTACAATCAAGGCGGGCGAGATGGTAGGAAATGTGAAGGTTCAGGGTATCTATGATAACATCGGCAAGACCGACTCGCTCGGTTTCACCCTGAAACTGGTGATTCCGGAGAAGTATAACTGGACAGATCTCTATAAGGACTATGCCCACGTGGTAATGCAGAAGTCTTGTCCTTTCGATATCCACAACTTCTCTGGCTGGTGCATGGTAACATCTACCTTCTACAGCAAGTATCTGAACAACGTAACCAACCGTCTGATCAAGACCGAGGTAGTGGAAGGCGAGGAGAATACCGTTCTGCTGAAGGATGTCTATTACAAGGGCTACAACCTGAAGTTGAAGTTCAGCACCAAGAACATTCTTGAGCCAAAGGTAGAGATGGACGACCAGATAGCTGGTGAAACCGGCGAGGCGTTCGGTACCATCTATGGAGACGGCAAGTTGCGCATCAGCCAGCCTTCTCTCTATACCTCTTATTATAACACCTGCCAGAACTATGTATTGCAGTATGTCACCATGAGTGTTGACAACAAGGATGGTTCATCCTTCGGCACCGTGGGCACCTTCATCACCATGTATGAATGGATCAGCGATGCAGAGGCAGAGAAATTAAAAGAACAAGGATATTAAAAACAGAATAAAGTAAAATGAAAACATTGATTTCAAAATATTGGCTCGTACTCATGGCGCTGGTTTCAGTGACCCTGTTCACTGCTTGTTCCAGCGATGACGACGATGCCGTAAACCCTGTGTTCCCACAGGTACAGACTATCGCAGGTGCAGCTGGCGACGAGTTGGACTTCACCTTCGAAGCCAACGAGAACTGGAGCCTCGCTTCTTCTGCCATCTGGTGTAAGCTGGCGCAGGGCGAGAATGCTGATGCCTTCGTGCTCAATGGTACAGCAGGCAAGCAGACCCTCAAGGTAAAGATTACGGCAGATGATGCCAGCAAGGATATGAGCGTGGCTCAGCTCTTCCTGACCATGGGTGGTCAGAAGGTTGCCATCGCTGAGGTAAAGCGTTCGGCTGCCGGCTATGAGCTCAAGGTTTACGATGAGTTGGGCAACGATATCACCGAGACAGGTATTACCGTTGGTTACAAGGATATCGCAGGTCAGCCTATCTACAACAAGTTCTCTGTCAAGGCAAACTATCGTTTTGCTGTTACCAACACGCCTGCCTGGGTAGAGTTGGAAGGCGGCTTCCTGGTAGGTACACCTAACAAGCCAGCCGTAGGCGGTGCAGCCTTCAAGGAGAACCAGGGCATGAGTGCCAAGTATGCCATTGCCAAGGATGCCAACTACACCGTTACCTTCTCTTCTGAGGATGGCAAGGCTGCCGTTACCGTACCGGTTATCTATAATGGTATGACCACCAACACCATGGATGTTACATATCCTACCGCTTCACAGTGGGCAGTATGGAATGTATCTCTGGATGGCAAGGTATTCACCCAGAACGGCTCAAGTCTGAATGGCGAGACCACCAACGCGTTTACTTTCCACAACTTCGTTCCTTTCACCCTCAAGACCTTTGGTGATGCTTATCAGCTGGTAGTCTTCGAGAACAAGGAGAATGGTTTGTTCGAGGATGCTTCCGGCGCTGTTCAGTTGCTGGGCGAGAAGGGTGATGTGAAGCTCACAGTGGCTCCATTGGGCAGCGGAAGCCGTGAGTTCCTGGTCTATGCATTGCCACAGAGCGTATTCGAGAGTCTGGAGAATGGACTCGACGGAATGCTGGAGGATGACTTCATGACCGTGAAGAGCGATTACGACCGTTACTTCCTGATGGACATCGTACAGAAGGAGGACAAGAAGGGCGAGTCTGCAGTTACTGCTCCTATCGTAACCAGCATGGGTATGGAGGCAGATTGCGCCTTGACAAGCAATGCCGACTATAAGATGTATGCCGAGGGCTTCTTCAGCTATACAGGCAACGAGGTATTCGAGTCAACTGTTTATGGTGGCTATGTAGCCATCTATCCACAGATCGACGGATGGAATCCTGGTGATGGTGCCTCTGTCGTGATTTATGATGGTACAGGCGAAAAGATGGGTGACTATGAGGTAGGACAGGACGAGAAGGGCATCTATGTAGGAATGAATGTAGATGGACTCAAGTTCCCTATCTTCGCAGGATTCAATGATGCCCAGGGCGCTTGCAAGCGCGTAGTCTTTATCAATAATATGGGATTTAGAAGCAAGAGAAAGTAATGAAGAAATTCAAAAGATATAGCAAGGCATTCCTGTTGCTCCTGGTTGCAATGATGACCCTGGTAGTGACAAGCTGCTCCGACGATAACACCGAGGGCTGGGACGGCACATACGGTTATGTGCAGTTCATGCTCTCCAAGAAGGTTTCGTCGAGAGCCACCCGTGCCGCTGCCATCGATAAGCTTGAGAAGCTCGGCGATGCCAAGAAAATCAAGGTGGTGATGGAACATGACGGTACAACCGTATCGCAGACATTGTCGCTCAATGCCTACAATGCCGAGAATGCGGAGTATGGATTGAGAAGTGATAAGCTGCAGCTGGCATCAGGTTCTTACACCATCATCGGTTTCTATCTCTATGATGCCGTAGATGAGGAGCTGCTTGCCTCTTCTGCAGGCGAGACCTTCACCGTTGTGGGAGGCGGCTTGACCAAGCAGGACCTGATGGTGGAGACCGTAGAGCGTGGTAAGGTGCAGTTCGACCTCATCAAGCAGTGGGAGAAGACCCGTGCCGGAAAACAGGAGTATCTCTTCTCCAGCATCCGCATGATTGATGTGAGCGTAACCAACCTCTTCACCCGTGAAACCTTCACCTTCGCCAACCTGAAGGTGAAATACAAGGAGGGAAGCAAGGAGAATCAGAATCCGGACAACGAAGACGATAAGTATATGGATGTGGCTACTGCCCATTGCGATTCTACCGTATGGCTCCCGGCAGGTACCTATCAGGTTACCTCTTATACTACATACGGCAAGACCGGTGCGGTGAAGACTACCTACGAGACTCAGCCGGTAAAGGGCGAGGCTTTCGTGGTTACCGACAACAAGCTTACAGACAATGCCCAGGTGCCTATCCTCCTCTCAGAGACCAAGGAATACATCAAGGACTACAAGGCATTGAAGGCTATCTGGGAATCTCTGCAGGGCAAGGACTGGAGTTTCTATGGTGATGCTACCTTCCACGGTGCCAACTGGAACTTCAACAAGGAACTCGATATGTGGGGTGAGCAGCCTGGCGTTACGCTTAACAGCAATGGCCGCGTCATCGGTCTGGTCATCGCTGGCTTCGGTGCCAAGGGTATCGTGCCTGATGCCATCGGTCAGCTGACTGAACTTCAGGTGTTGAACTTCGGTTCGCACGACGAGAAGATTGGTGCCAACCTCTTCTCCGCCTACGATGCCAGCAAGTTGAGTGCCGCTCATAAGATGGCAATGCGTCATGATTATGAGAATAAGTTCCTGAAGTATGACCCACGTGCCCATATGTCGGAGATGATCGTGGAGAGTTTCAACTCTGATAGCAAGAATGCCAAGAACTTCATCAAGAAGGATTCCAGAATCCAGCTGAAGGATGCTCAGATTGGTTTGACTACCAATAAGATTACAGGTATTTCGAAGGCAATCTATCGTCTGACCAAGATGCAGCAGTTCTATATTGGTAACTCACCAATCACTGCGGATGAGGTTTGTGTCAAGTTCTATGATGATGAGAATTCAGAGTACCATCGCTTTGCCGAGGAATATACCGAGGAGGCATGGGACAAGATGACCACTCTCACCGACCTGGAGCTTTACAACTGTCCTAAGCTGACCCGCCTGCCGGATGTGTACTACAATCTGCCGAATATCCAGGCGTTCAATCTGGCACGTAACAAGGGTATCAAGGCAGCGCAGCTGCGTGACGACTGGGAGCAGATGGCAACTAGCAAGATAGGTAAGACCCTGCAGATTCTCTACCTGAGTTATAACAACCTGGAAGAGTTCCCTGCCACATGGGCACTCCGCAACATGGTGAAGCTGGGCTTGCTCGACCTTGCCAACAACAATATCAAGAAGGTGCATCCATTCACCAAGGAGGTCATGCTTTCATCACTCTATCTCAACAATAACCAGATAGAGGAGATTCCTGCCAACCTGTGCGGTTTCTCAGAGAATACCGAGAGTCTGAACTTCTCTTATAACAAGTTGAAGAAGATCCCGAACATCTTTGATGCAAGCTCTGTACACGTGATGGGTTCTGTAGATTTCTCCAACAATGAGATTTCGGGTGTGGATGACGCAGGCGGTTACAAGGGTATCAATGCCTCAACCGTATCGCTTGCCAACAACAAGTTCAGCAAGTTCCCTTCAGAGCTGATTGCTGCCGGTTCGCCAATCATCACCCTCGATCTGAGCGGCAACCAGATGACCAGCATCCCTAAGGGTTCCATCAAGGGTAAGTATGCTTATCTCTTGCAGGTGATGGACTTCCGCTTCAACAAGTTGACAGCTCTCTCTAACGACTTCTTGAGTGATAACATGCCATACATCACCAACATCGACCTGAGCTACAACTGCTTCAGCGAGGTTCCTACCCAGCCATTGAACAGTGCCAACCTGCGTGCGTTCGGTATCAACCATCAGCGTGATGCCCAGGGAAACCGTCCTCTCCGCACATGGCCAACAGGCATCACCAAGTGCCCAAGCCTGATTCAGTTCCAGATTGGTTCCAACGATATCCGCAAGGTGGATGAGACATTGACCTCTCACATGTATATCCTGAACATCTCAGACAACCCTAACATCTCTATCGATGTAACCAGCGTCTGCGCATACATCAAGGCAGGTATGTATAAGCTGTTCTACGACAAGAATCAGGACATCCGCGGTTGCGATGCTTTGGATCTCGAAAATTAAACTATAAGGAAGTAAGATAATATGAAATATATTAAGAAACTTACATGGCTCCTCGTTCTCGGTGCCGGTCTGATGACCGCATCCTGCAGCGACAATGATGATGTGGAAATCCCTGGTGGACTCGCCATCGACAAGGAGCAGATAGAAATAGGAGTTGAGGGCGGAAACGAACAGCTCGCCATTGCTGCCTCTCAGAACTGGGTGGCTAACGTGGATGAGCCTTGGCTGATGCTCACTCCTGCCAATGGCGTGGGTTCTACTACTGCAACTGTGGTAGTTGACTCTACTCTGATGAGCGGACGCCGTACTACCGATATCGTCTTTATCGGCGATAACGGTCAGCGCCGCACCGTTTCCGTAAAACAGTTTGGTTATGGTAAGCAGATTGACATCAAGGAACCAACTGTAGAAATCGAAAATTCAGAATCATACGATAAGCGTGCTTTCGAGAGTTTGATTTCTGCCAATGTGGAATGCAAAATCGGTAAGATAGAGTATTCTTTCGAAGGTGACATGACTGATGCCGAGAAGGCAGAGAATGAGAAAGAACGTGAAGGCTGGCTCCTGAATAGCAAGGATGAGGATAAACTGACCGGTACCAATCTGGGTATCGTGCTCGACCGCAAGGCGCGTCCTCGCAGCGTGAAGTTCAAGTTCCGCTGGAATATGAACATCGTTCCTGCTGTGCGTGTGGCTAAGGTTCATCTCGTTCCTGTGAATGCAGAAGATGAGCTTGTGGATGCTGACGGCAACAAGACGGATGATGTGATCCTTACCGTTCGCCAGGCTGCGGCTCCGAAGATTGAGGATACCCGTGCCGGTGACTCTCTCTCGGTCATCATGATCAACCAGAAGCTCAACAGTATGGCTACTTACGATACAAGCGACAACATGCGCAACTGGAGCAGTGTAACCCTCTGGGAGGCTACCGATGCCTTCGTGAAGCAGCACCCTGAGGCTGTGGGACGTGTGCGCAGCGTGAAGTTCAGCATGCTGAATCTCAAGCCGGGCGAGACTCTTCCTAAGGAGGTGAAGAACCTGAAGTACCTGGAGAGCTTCTTTGTGGCAAGTAATGACAATAACCAACTTCGAGAGATGCAACTCGGCGAGGACATCTGCGAGCTGGCTTATCTCAAGCATCTTACCGTACAGGCGTTCGGACTGGTTAAGTTGCCTGCGGGATTCAAGAAGTTGGGTAAGTCGCTGGAGAGCCTCAATCTGGTAAGTAACAACTTCAACAGATTGTCGGATATCACCAAGGTGGTGAATGCCCAGAACTTCCCTCACCTCACAGAGCTGATTCTCTATGCACAGCGCCGTTCCGATGTCTGCATCAATATGAGCGGATTGAACAAGAATAGCGACGGCAACTATATCTACAATACTTATCCTATCGGTATGTATGGTAATATCAGCAGCGAATATTCAGAGCGCCAGGCATTCCTCTCGCTTCTTACCTGGGACAACCTGAGAGCCCTGGAGCTTTCTTACTGTTTCCTGGAGGGTGAACTTCCTACCGATGAGGAGATGGACGAGGCCTTGGAGGCTGCCGGAAAGCCTACACGCTATACGGCTGCCGACTTCTCTACCAACAAGGCAGAATGGCAGGATAAGCTGGTGGGTGATACCTGCAAGTGGTTGCTCTCTAAATGGAACAACCCTGTAACCTGCAAGCAGAAGGATGGCACCATCGTTTACGAGGATGTCTATCCGATGTCTGTGCCACGCGTGTTGCCTAAGTGTCGCTCTTTGGCACTCAACCTCAACTTCTTCACTGGTGCGGTGCCTAAGTGGATTCTGTTCCACCCTCGCATGGTGCTGTGGAGCCCTGCCACCATGGTATTCAACCAGACGGAGCGTGGTTTCAACACAGAAGGTAAGGCTGCCGGATTCTCCAACATGGCAGAGGATACCTATAGCACAGCGTACTACTATGGATCTAAGGATCCAGGTTCCAAGTGGGAAGTGAAAGGCGTAGCTTATCCATTGTACTACCGTGCCTACGTGGCTGCCGGAGATGAATCTGGCGAAGAGGCACTTGCCAAGTACAAGAGAAGTAGAAAAGTAAGTAGATAATTAATATAGAAGCAAACAATGAAGAAAAAGTTTTTCTATATAGCAATGGTCGCTTTGGTATTGACAGGCTGTTCTGACAGCCTGTCAACCATCGACTCTTCTGAGGGCAAGGCAGACATCACCATCCCTTCTGATGCAGAGGCTGGTGAGTTGCTCATCAAGTTTGCCCCAGAGATGAGCAGCATTCTCGACCAGGCGCAAATGAGCAAGACTCGTTCCGGAATGGCTACCCGTTCGGGTATTCCTTCTACCGACGAGGTGCTCGACATCCTGGGAAGCTACAGCTTCGAGCGTGTCTTCCCTGTTGATGCAAACACCGAGGCAAGAACCCGTGAGGCGGGACTCCACCTCTGGTACACCGTGAAGTTTGACAAGAGCACCGACCTGAAGGCTGCCGCTGAGCGCCTGAAGCAGTTGGGCGAAGTTACCAAGGTGCAGACCAATGGTCGCATCAAGCGTGCCTACAATACCGATAGCAAGCGCATCTATCTCAGCGACAAGGCGCTTCAGCAGAAGGCAACCCGTGCGTCTGCATCTGGTGAGCCTAACGACCCAGGCTTCGCTTATCAGTGGCACTATCGCAATCTGGGTGCCGGCAACTATGGCTTCGAGAATCTCAACGATAATCAGGCTGGTGCTGAGGCTGGATGTGATGTGAATGCCGTTGAGGCTTGGAAAACCTGCGTAGGCGATCCTTCCATCATCGTGGCTGTGCTCGACGAGGGCGTGATGTACACTCACCCTGACTTGGCGCCTAACATGTGGTGCAATCCGGGAGAAACTTCTCAGGGTGCGAAGGCTGATGGCGACGGAAATGGTTATGAGGGCGATCTTCACGGATATAACTTCGTAGAGGAGAGCGGAAACATCACCTGGTCGGATGCCAATGATTCTGGTCATGGTACCCACGTAGCAGGAACAATCGCTGCAGCCAACAACAATGGTGTCGGTGTGAGCGGTGTGGCAGGTGGTGATGGTACTCCAGACTCCGGTGTCAAGATCATGTCTTGCCAGATCTTCTCCGGTCAGAACAGTGTTACCTTGGCAGGAGAGGCGAGAGCCATCAAGTATGCTGCCGATAATGGTGCAGTCATCCTGCAGTGCAGTTGGGGTTATAACTCTTCAGAGTCTAGTATCATCAATGGTTATACTCCGGGTCCTGCTACCGAGAAGGAATGGGCTGAGACCTATCCGCTGGAGAAGGAAGCTCTGGATTACTTCATCAACAATGCCGGTTCGCCTAATGGTGTCATCGACGGTGGTATTCCTGTCTTCGCAGCCGGTAACGAGTATGCTGGCAATCCTGCTTTCCCAGGTGCTTACTCTAAGTGCGTCTGCGTATCTTCAGTAGCTGCCGACTTTACTCCAGCCTGCTACACCGATTTCGGTTCGCTCGTAACCCTGAGTGCTCCTGGTGGCGACTTGGAATATTACAGCAAGATTGGCGAGCAGGAAGATGAATACTGGGCAGAGACGACAACCGAGCAGAAAGGTGCTGTGCTCTCTACTTTGATACAGAACGGCAAGCCTGCTTACGGTTACATGGAGGGAACCTCTATGGCTTGTCCTCACGTTTCGGGTGTAGCTGCCTTGGGTCTCGCTTATGCTGCCAAGACGAACCGTCATTATCGTGCTGCCGATTTCGTAGCCCTGATGAAGAAGTCTGTAAAGGAACTGGATAGCCATTACGGAAATGGTGCAACCAAGACCTACTACATGAACCATACTACCGTAGGTGCTTCGCCTGAGATTGTACAGCTCTCTAAGTACATCGGCAAGATGGGTTCGGGTCTGATTGATGCAGCCCAGCTCTTGAATAACATCAAGAACAAGGAATTCAGTTCTGATATGAAGTTGCCTAACGTGTATGTGGGCATCGAGAAGACTGTTTCTCTCAACCTCGCTGCATATTTCGCTGGTCAGACAGAGGGATTCTCTTGCTCAGTAGCGAATAACGGCGTAGCTTCTGCTTCGGTAGATGGCAAGACGCTCATCGTGAAGGGACTCGCTGCCGGAAGTACAAAGCTCACTGTAACAGCTGCCGATGGTACCAGCCAGACTGTAGTTGTGACCGTTAGAAAGAGTGCCGGTAACAATGGTTGGATGTAATTGGATGTAATATGAAGATATTTGCTTTCCTATCGCTTTTCTTCCTGGCTTTGCCTGTTACGGTGAATGCGCAGAAGGAACTGCTGAAGTTTGAGCATCCGCTTATCGATGCAGGTACGATGACCGAGGACGATGCGCCTCGCACCTTCACCTTCGTAGGTAAGAATGTGAGCAAGAAGATACTGCACATCACACAGGTGAGAACCACCTGTGGATGTACCAGTTCTTATGTCAGGGGCGATGTGATGAAGCCTGGCGATACCTGTCAGGTGCAGATCACCTTCACGCCTAACCGCTATCCAGGCACCATCAATACGGGTGCTTATCTCTATCTGAAAGAGGTAGAGGGACAGCCTGCCGTTAAGCTCGCCTTAACGGGAAAGGTGCTGCCGGGTGCTGACCAGTGGGCACGCTATCCGCACAAGATGGGCGCACTCAGACTGAAACAGGCGAAGGCAAGTATCACAGAGGTAAGGCCGGGCACAGAGCCTGAGGCACGTATCCTCTGCGGAAACAGCGGCGACAAGCCGCTCCGTATATCCAGCCTCCTTCTTCCTCCTTATGCCCGTCTTACGACAGAGCCTGAGGTGATAGAACCGGGTGATGAGGCTGACCTCGTTATCACCATCATAGCCGATAAGATTCCGGCTACGATGCCCGAATCCTTCACCTTCCCTGTTATTCTGGAGGGCTTGGATGCCCGTCCGTCTGACAGAACGATACAGGTCGTTGTAAAGGTAAAAAGGTAAAAAAGGAAAAAAGTAAAAAAGAAAAAAATACCAAGACAATGAAATATTTGAAAAAACTCTTCACCCTCCTGGTGATTGCTTTGTTTGCCTGCGGCTTTGCAGCCTGCAGCAGCGATGATGAAGAACCGGAGGAGCCTTCTCTGGAAGTTACACCTGCCAATCTTCATGGCACATGGAAGTTGGCTGAGTGGAACGGTGAACCTCTTGCTGAGGGCACATACTGCTACATCGTTCTCAACCGCAAGGACCAGACTTTCGAGATGTATCAGAAGTTTGACAGTATGTATGGTCGCCATATCACCGGTTCGTTCGCTATCAAGAACGATCCATACCAGGGCTACATCATCAGCGGAAGCTATGATTACGGCATGGGCGACTGGAACCAGAGCTATCTCGTAACCCGCCTTCTGGCTTCGGGTTCAATGATCTGGACCGGCAAGGATGATGCCACCGATGTCTGCCGCTACGAGCGTTGCAGCGAGGTACCAGCCGAGGTTATCAAAGAATCGAAAGATTTTTCAGAATAAAGCCCGCCAGGTGCTCTGGGGGAATCTATCATAAATTCTTCCCCAAACGCCCTGAAAGGGCAGAAGCTCTTAGCCCAGGGCAGCGCCCTGGGGAACAAGCACTCGGCAAAGTCGCCCTGTAAGGGCAAAAGCATAATTCAAAGAGCGAATAATCAGCAAACCATGCTGATTATTCGCTCTTTTTTTGTATCTTTGCCCTCGAACTTTTCATCACTCTCAAATGTAGAGGATAGGTTCAAGGAATAAAGTATAAGGATTAAAGTTCAAACGATATGTTGCCAATATTAACGATTACAGGTTCCGACAGCACCGGCGGCTCTGGTGTACAGGCGGATATCAAGACGATATTCGAATTGGGAGGTTATGCCGTTTCGGCGATAA
>OBII01000143.1_pt1 | contig 31747 bp, 20 predicted proteins | sample 2433771 | NCBI WGS metagenome assembly OBII01 (sample SAMEA2452127, study PRJEB22498) | human gut metagenome | biome: human feces; feature: human gut; material: feces | place: Australia | collected 2012
GTTGCGAGCCAATCTGAGTGGCAAGACGGATTCTCTGGCTCTCTCCACCCGAAAGGGTAGCGCTTTGGCGATTGAGCGACAGATAGTCGAGACCCACTTCGAGCAAGAAGTCGACCCTTGTGGTCAATTCTTTCAGAATCTCGCTTCCTATCTTGCGTTGAGTTTCCGAAATATGCTCAGGCAACGCCACGAGCCATTCCTTCAACGCTATGAGGTCGAGGTTGGCAACTTCGGCTATGTTGCTGTCCCAAAGTTTGTAAGCCAACGACTCCTTCTTCAGTCTCATGCCGTGACATTCCGGACATTCCGTCATCGCCAAGAATTGGTCAGCCCATTTCTGTCCGGCTGAGCTCTCGTCGTTCTCTATTATTGTCTTCAGATATTTTATCACGCCATCATAATTGGTGAAATAATCAGACGACGTGTGAACCTTCTCTTTCGGAATTCTCACCTTCTCCATGCAGCCAAACATGATGTCGTCGACGGCTTGGGCTGGAATATCCTTGAAAGGAGTTTTTAGGGTGCAGTCATAATTGTTGAGTATAACCTCTATTTGCCAGAATATCAGTTGGTTCTTGTATTTTCCTAAAGGAACTATTGCACCCTCGTGGATGCTCAATTTATCGTCTGGCACCACCTTCGCCATGTCAATCTCGTTGACCATTCCCAAACCCTTGCAACGTGGGCAAGCACCCTCGGGCGAATTAAATGAAAACATGTTTGGGGCTGGGTCGCCATAAGCAATTCCTGTAACGGGGTCCATGAGCTTCTTCGAGAAGTTGCGAATCTCTCCGCTATCCTTATCCAGAATCATCATGGTGCCTTCGCCTTGTCTGAGGGCAGTCTGAATGGTCTTGGCAAGTCGCTCGTTGTCGCCTTCCTTCACCTGCATCTTGTCAATCACCACCTCGATATTGTGGTTCTTGTAGCGGTCAACCTTCATTCCCTCAACCAGGTCTTCAATCTTTCCATCCACCCTTGCGTATAGATAGCCCTTGCGACGCATGGAGTCGAAGAGTTCGCGATAGTGGCCCTTGCGTTGCCTAACGAGAGGCGCCAAGATAAAGATGCGCTTGTTGAGATAAGCCTCGTGAATGGTTTGCGCAATCTGTTCCTCGGTATATTTCACCATCTTTTCGCCACTTGCGTAGCTATAAGCATCAGCAGCACGCGCAAAGAGCAATCGCAGATAGTCGTAGATTTCCGTAACCGTGCCAACCGTAGAACGAGGGTTCTTGTTGGTGGTCTTTTGCTCGATGCTGATAACAGGCGACAACCCCGTAATCTTGTCAACATCAGGGCGTTGCATGTTGCCCAAGAAGTTGCGGGCGTAGGCAGAGAATGTTTCTATGTATCTGCGTTGTCCTTCGGCAAAGATAGTGTCGAAAGCCAACGAAGATTTGCCAGAGCCTGAGAGTCCCGTGATTACGGTAAGCGAGTTGCGTGGCATTTCCACGTCAACATTCTTAAGGTTGTGTACGCGAGCTCCAAAAACTTCAATCTTTTCCATGTTTCTTCTCTTTCTTTGTTTCTTCTCTACCTAAACTATTCGTTGCTGTTGGTTCCGTTTTCTGTATATCCTCTAAGCAGATTCACATCCGTTTTGATGTCGTATTTTCTGCCGTCTGCGCCCTTGGCTTTCACCAGACAATAGTACACGCCTTGCGCCACGTCCTTGCCTTTGTATTTGCCGTCCCATCCGCCTGCAGGGTCGGTCCATTCGTAGAGTTTCTGTCCCCAACGGTTGAAGATGTAGGCGTGGAATTCCACAATACTTTGGTAGCCCTCTTTGGCTTTGTAGATGTCGTTGATGCCGTCGCCATTAGGCGAAAAAGCGTTAGGCATATTTAGCTTGCTCTCAGAAATTGATATTGATAGAGGCGCCCCCTCCGAGGTCCAATACTCCTCGGTATAAGCCACGGTATCTGTGCCTTGTGTGAAGATGGCGTATAGCTCTACGAAATGGGTGCCAGCCTGAGTAAAGGTGTAATCTGTAGTTTCGTCATACCTTATTAAATAAGGCTCGCTTCGCTTTCCGTCTTTATAGAAATGCCATTCGTAGTGAGCTTCCCATCCTTCGGCATTTTCCGTGCCCGAAGTGAAAGTGGCAACGAGCGGAGCCGATTCCGAGGCACTTGTGGTGGTTTGTTCCTGTCCCTCGTCGTCGGTATAAGTGAACTGCGGATTTATGGTAGGTATGGTTTGCGACCATGCCGCCAAGTGCATGCAAAACGCAGCAAGTAATGTAAATATCGTTCTATTTTTCATATTCGTAGCTTATATTCTTGCAAAAATAACTAATAAAGTTGATTAAACCACACTTTTTTTGTATTTTTGCACATGAATAAATCAATTTTATTGGATATGAAACATATTTCGAGGCTTTTTCTCTTAGTGGCAGCTCTATTTCTGGTGTTTGGAGCCGATGCCCAAGTGAATAAATGGCAAGACGTATATAAGGCAAAGAAGAAAGATACCTTGTTTGGCATTTCGCGCAAATATGGCATCACTCTTCCTGAACTTATCGATGCTAACCCCGTGATGAAAACCGAGGGGTATGAACTAAAAAAGGGCGACATGATTTTTATTCCTTTCGCCAAATCGCCAAGTGCTGCCAAACCGCAAACTGCCAAGCCTGTAGCCAAGGTGAGCAAGAATGTGAGAATTGGCGTGATGTTGCCTTTGCATAATGTAGATGGCGACGGACGCAGAATGATAGAATATTATCGTGGCATCCTTATGGCTTGCGACTCGCTGAAGCGTGAGGGCATTTCTACCGACGTCAAGGCGTGGAATCTGCCTATTGATGGCGACGTGAAGGCTTTGCTCAGCCAGCCTGGCACAGCCGATTGCGATGTAATCTTCGGTCCTTTGTACACTCATCAGGTCAAGCCTCTTGGCGATTTCTGCAAGCAGCACGACATACGTCTCGTGGTGCCATTCTCGATATATGGTAGCGACGTGTGCTACAACATCAATATCTATCAGGTTTATCAGAATCCCGACGAGCAGAATAATGCTGCCATCAAGGCGTTCTTGGAGCGATTCCCTAATCATCATCCTGTATTCATCGATTGCAACGATAGCACAAGCAAGAAGGGCGCTTTCACATTCGCTTTGCGCAACCAACTGCAACTTGCTAAGCGTGATTATTCCATCACCAATCTCAACAATTCTGAGCAGATGTTCCTCAAGGCTTTCTCGCGCACCAAGCCAAACATCGTTATTCTGAATACTGGTCGTTCGCCTGAGCTCAACGTGGCAATAGCTAAGCTTAACGGACTCGTAGCCAACGTGCCTGGCATCAGCATCTCGCTCTTCGGCTATACTGAGTGGTTGATGTATACTAAGTATCAGTCTGCAAACTTCCATAAGTTTAATACTTATATTCCAACCACATTCTATTATAATGCGGTTAATGCCAGCACCGTCAACCTTGAGCGATCATATAGCCGTTGGTTTGGCGAACCTATGCAGCAGAATGCGCAACCACGCTTCGCCATTACTGGCTACGACCATTGCCAGTTCTTTGTGCGCGGTATTCGTCATTTTGGCAAAAACTTCTGCGGCTATCGTAGTCAGCAGGTCAAGTTTCCTTTGCAAACTCCACTTTCGTTTGAGCGAACTTTCTCGCCAAGCAAGAAGGAGGGCGGATGGCAAAATCGTTGCTACATGCTAATCCATTATATGCTCGATGGAGGATTGGAATCGATAACATATTAATATTAAGAGGTAATTCAAAAATTTCATGAGGAAATTATCCTATATCTTGATGCTCATGCTGTTGCCTTCGTTTGCCTTTGCGCAGATAGGCGTTCATCGCAACGACTTTTCAATTGGCGTAAATGGCGGCTACAACATGTCGAGCGTGAAGTTCACCCCTAAGGTGTCGCAATCGCAATTAGGAGGCATTAATGCCGGTTTGTCTGCGAGGTATGTATGTGAGAAATATTTTAATACCATCTGCTCCGTTTATGGCGAAATAAACTATAGCCAGATGGGATGGAAAGAAGATATTCTTGATGTCAACGACCAGCCCGTGATAAATTCTACTACAGGACTGCCCGAAGAATATCAGCGCACCATCAGCTACATCCAGGTTCCTGTCATGGCGCATTTGGCGTGGGGTAGGGAACGCAAGGGCGTAGCCTTCTTCGTAAATCTTGGTCCGCAGTTTGGCTATTGCTTGAGCGAGACCACCAAGACCAACTTCAATTTCTCCGACCGCAACATGGCAGACCGTGTGAACCCTGTTTGCGCACAAGACACCATGGCTATCGAAAACAAGTTCGACTACGGAATTGCAGCTGGTGCAGGTCTTGAGTTCAGCATTCCTCGTGTGGGTCATTTCCTTCTCGAGGGTCGCTACTATTATGGTCTTGGCAACATCTATGGCGACTCTAAGCGCGACTATTTCGGTTCGAGCAATTTCAACAACATTAGCGTCAAGCTAACCTATCTCTTCGATATCGTCAGAACAAAGAACGAGAATATCAAATAGCCAAAAAACGAGAATATTAAATAAATTCAGTAATAATCACTAATCTTAAACGACAAAATTATGTTCGAAGGACAACCTAAAGGTCTTTGGGCCTTGGCATTAGCCAACACAGGAGAGCGATTTGGTTACTATACCATGCTCGCAGTCTTTTTATTGTATTTGCAGGCCAACTTCGGTTTCGCTCCAGGTCTTGCAAGTGGTATTTATTCAACCTTCCTCATGTTGGTCTACTTCCTTCCTGTTATAGGAGGTGCTGCAGCCGACAAGTTTGGATTTGGCAAGATGGTAACATCGGGTATCGTTATTATGTTTATCGGCTATCTCTTGCTTTCTGTTCCTCTCGGAGCCAACACCACAGCCGTTATCGCCATGGGCGCAGCTCTATTGCTCGTTAGCTTCGGTACAGGTCTTTTCAAGGGCAACCTCCAGGTAATGGTTGGCAAACTCTACGACGCTCCTGAATATTCCGACAAGCGCGATAGCGGTTTCAGCCTCTTCTATATGGCTATCAATATTGGTGCTATGTTTGCTCCAACAGCAGCCATCAAGATTATGGAATGGGCACAGCAGTCTCTTGGCGTTTCTGAGGCTGACTCTTATCATTATGCCTTTGCCGTGGCTTGCTTGAGCCTTATCGTTTCTATCGCCATCTATTATGCTTTCCGTGGCACCTATAGCCATGTGCTTGCAGGCGAAGACAACAAGGCTGGCAATAATGCTGCTGCCAACGTTCCTGAACTCTCTAAGAGCGAAACCAAGGAGCGCATTGTTTGCCTTTGCCTCGTGTTTGCCGTAGTTATCTTCTTCTGGATGGCATTCCATCAGAATGGTAACACCCTTACTCTCTTTGCTCGCGACTACACTCAGACCACATCTGTAGGTCTTCAGTCTATGGTATTCGACGTTACCAACCTCGTGGCTTGCATCTTCATCGTATATGGTGCGTTTGGTATTGCTCAGAGCAAGACCATGAAGGGTAGAGGCATTTCGGGCTTGATAATTTTGGCTGCTATTGCCTTCCTTGCTTATAAGTACGTGAGCCTCGATGGCATAGTAGATGTCAAGGCTCCTATCTTCCAGCAGTTCAATCCTTGCTATGTTGTAGCCCTCACTCCTGTTAGCGTAGCCTTGTTCTCATGGCTCAATCGCAAGGGCAAAGAGCCTACAAGTCCTCGCAAGATTGGTCTTGGTATGCTTGTTGCCGCTATTGCTTTCTGCATCATGATAGGTGGCTCTTTGGGCTTGCTTGCTCCTATGGATCAGGCTCAGGCTATCGAGCAGGGTGCCGACCCAGCACGCGTTAGCGCCAACCTCCTCATCTCTACCTACCTTGTGCTCACCTTTGCTGAGCTCTTGTTGTCGCCTATCGGCATCAGCTTCGTTACCAAGGTAGCTCCTCCTAAGTATGCCGGTCTTATGATGGGTCTTTGGTTTGCAGCCACAGCCATCGGCAACCAGCTCGTAATGATTCCTGGTTTGCTTTGGGGTGCCAACGTTTCGTTGCCTATCATCTGGGGCGTATTGGCAGCTATCTGCCTCGTTAGTGCCATCTTCATCTTCTCTATCATCAAGAAGCTTGATAAGGTAAGCTAAAATATAAGTGAAGAGGGAAGAGTGAAGAATGAAGAGTGAAGAGTGAAGAATCCGTTAGTCTATTAGTTTATTTGCTATTTGATTCTTCCCTCTTTCCTTTTTCCTCTTCCCTCTTCCTTCTTCCTTCTTCCCTTTTTTCTCCCTTTGTCCCCTTGGGGTCGCGTTCGTCGCAGCTCGGCTGCGTCGCTTTCGCTTTCGTTTCACTCTTCACTCTTCACTCTTCACCTCCCTTTGCTTCCCTTAACTAATTTTTATTATCAATTTATTTTGTTATTCAGATTTTTTGCCTAAATTTGCAGATACTATGTGGTTAACGTAAACACACAAATTGAGAAAATCATAAAAGAACAATATAAAATTAACATTAAAACTATGGCAAACAATTCAGAACTCATTGCTCTATGCGAAGAAAGAGCAAAGCAATGGTTGTCACCTTCGTTCGACGAAGAGACACGTAAGGATGTTCAGGCTATGCTTGACAACGAAGATAAGTCGGCACTTATCGACGCTTTCTATCAGAATCTTGAATTTGGTACAGGTGGCTTGCGCGGCATCATGGGCGCAGGTACAAACCGTATGAACAAATATATTGTTGGTATGGCTACTCAGGGTTTTGCCAACTACATTCTCAAGGCATTCCCAGGCGAAGAAAACCTCTCGGTAGTAGTAGGTCACGACTGCCGCAACAATTCTCGTCTCTTTGCTGAGACCGTGGCTGCCATCTTCTCGGCTAATGGTATCAAGGCTTATCTCTTCGAGGGTTTGCGCCCTACACCTGAGATTTCGTTCGCCATCCGTCAGCTTGGCGCTAAGGCTGGTGTCAACGTAACAGCTTCTCACAACCCTAAGGAGTACAACGGCTACAAGGCTTACTGGAGCGATGGCGCTCAGGTTTTGGCTCCTCACGACAAGGGCATCATCGACGAGGTAAACAAGGTTACTATCGACCAGGTGAAGTTTGAGGCTAACTGGGATAAGATTCAGATTATTGGTGGCGAAATGGACTACGACTACATGACAGCCGTACATACTGCCATGATCGACCAGGATGTTATCCTCCGCCAGAAAGACCTCAACATCGTTTACTCGGCTATGCACGGCACAGGTCGCGTAATCGTGCCTATGTGCTTGCGCTCATGGGGATTCCAAAACATCAACGTGGTGCCTGAGCAGATGGTTGTCGATGGCAACTTCCCAACCGTAGTTTCTCCAAACCCTGAGAATGCTGAGGCTATGACTCTCGGTATGAAGCTCGGTACTAAGCTTAATGCCGACCTCGTGGTGGCTACCGACCCTGATGCCGACCGTTTGGCTATCGTTTGCCGCGACGACAAGGGCGAGTGGATGATCATCAACGGCAACCAGACTGCCATGATGTTCTGCTACTACATCATCGAAAACAAGAAGAAGCTCGGCAAGCTTAAGCCAACCGACTTCCTCGTTAAGACTATCGTTACTACCGAGGTTATTGCCAAGATTGCCAAGAAGAACAACGTAGAGCTTCGCGACTGCTATACTGGCTTCAAGTGGATTGCTCGCGAGATTGCTATTTCTGAGGGCAAGCAGGATTATATTGGTGGTGGCGAAGAGTCGTTCGGATTCTTGCCATACGACAAGGTTCGCGATAAGGATGCTCCTGCTTCAATCTGCTTGATTTGCGAGATTGCTGCTTGGGCTAAGGATCAGGGCAAGACTCTCTACGACCTCTTGATGCAGATTTATGCTGAATATGGCTTCAGCAAGGAGTTCACAGTCAACGTGGTTCGCCCTGGCAAGACTGGTGCCGACGAGATTAAGCAGATGATGGCAAACTTCCGCGCTAACCCTCCTCAGGAGTTGGGTGGCAGCAAGGTTGTTACTTGGAAAGACTATCAGGCTCTCGAGGTTAAGCATGCTGACGGTAGCGTAGAGAAGCTCGATATGCCTGCTACAAGCAACGTGCTCCAATGGTTCTGCGACGACAACACCAAGGTGAGTGTTCGCCCTTCAGGTACCGAGCCTAAGATTAAGTTCTATATCGAGGTCAAGGATCCTTCGTTCAAGTGTGCCGGTTGCTACGCTCGTTGCAACAAGGCTGCTGACGAGAAGATCGAGGCTATCAAGAAGTCGCTCGCTCTATAATCTTCAAATAGGAACATGTCGGAAACCTGGCTTTGCCTTATTCATAGGGCTGAGCCTCGTTTCCGATTTTTTTTCAATAGCGATTTAATCATTATCTCTAACTTTGGCTAAAAACTAATTATGAAACTAAACCATATTACATTTGCCTCACTACTTTGTTTGGCTCTTAATGCTAATGCCCAGCAACGCTCTACGTTGGACATCAAGAATTGGGAGTTTTCGCATGATAGCGTGGAATGGAAAAACGTAACCATTCCGCACGATTGGGCTATTAGCGGACCATTCGACAAGAAATGGGACCTGCAGAATGTTGCCATCGTTCAGAATGGCGAAAAACAAAAAACCGAGAAGTCTGGTCGTTCGGGAGCGCTTCCATGGATAGGGCAGGGCTTCTATCGCACCACCATAAATCTTAAGCAGCTGCCACCTCATGCCATGCTCGTTTTCGATGGAGCCATGGCTGAACCTTGTGTACTCGTCAACGGCAAATATGCTGGCTATTGGGCTTATGGCTACAACTCGTTCCGACTCGACGTAACCCGCCTTTTGCGCAAGGGCGACAACACCATCGAGGTGCATCTGCAGAATGTCGAAGAGAGCAGCCGTTGGTATCCTGGCGCAGGCTTGTTCCGCCCCGTAACGCTCATCACCACGGGCAAACAGAATATCGACTCGTGGGCTACCTACGCTCGCACACTCTCGCTATCTAAGCGCGAGGCGCAAATCGAGGTCTCGACAAAGGTTGTGGGCATCGACAACAACGCCCACGACAAGCTGGCCATCGAAGTTGCCATCCTCAATCCTAAGGGCTACGAAGAGATTGCAGGCCATGCCGACGTGCCTGCCGACGGAGTAGTCACCCTCCCTCTCACCATGAAGAAGCCACAAGCGTGGTCGCCTGAAAATCCGTTCCTCTACAATCTCGAAGTTCGACTATATAAGAATAATAAGGTGGTAGACAAAACCACCCAGAAGTTTGGCGTGCGCACGGTTAGCGTGAGCAAGGAGAATGGATTCCAGCTTAATGGCGTGACGAGAAAAATCAAGGGCGTTTGCCTGCACCACGACCTCGGACCGCTTGGTGCTGCTGTCAACAAGGCTGCCTTGATTCGTCAAATCAAACTCATGAAGGATATGGGTGCCGACGCCATTCGCACCTCCCACAATATGCCAAGCCAAATGCAGATGGACCTTTGCGACTCGCTCGGCATGATGGTTATGGCTGAGAGTTTCGACATGTGGGTTTATCCTAAATGCAAAAATGGCTACGCCCGATTCTTCAAGGAGTGGAGCGACAAGGACATGACAAACCTCGTGTTGGCTCATCGCAACCATCCGTCTATCGTGATGTGGAGCATCGGCAACGAAATTCCGGAGCAGGGCATGCAGGGCGGCACAGAAATGGCTAAGCACCTTCAGGATATCTGCCATGAGCTCGACCCTTCGCGTCCGGTTACTCAGGGCATCGACCGTCCCGACAACGCCATCCGCACGGGCTTTGCCCAAGCCATGGATGTGCCGGGCTTCAACTATCGTGTACACAAATACGAGCCTTGCATCGGCAAACTGCCTCAGCAGTTCTTGCTCGGCTCGGAAACTGCCTCTACCGTTAGCTCGCGCGGAGTATACAAGTTCCCTGTAGAGTGGGGCGTAACAAAGGCCGACAAGGACGGACAGGTGACTTCTTACGACACTCAATGGTGCTCGTGGAGCAATCTGCCTGAGGAGGATTTCCTCGCCATGGACGACTACGATTACACCATCGGACAGTTCGTGTGGACCGGCATCGACTATCTTGGCGAACCTACTCCTTACGACGAATATTGGCCAAGTCGCAGCAGCTATTTCGGCATTTGCGACCTTGCCGGATTGCCTAAGGACAGATATTATCTCTATCGCTCGGAATGGAACAAGAATAGCCACACCCTCCACCTCTTGCCTCATTGGACTTGGCCGGGTCGCGAGGGCAAGCTCACACCTGTGTTCTGCTATACCGACGCTCCCGAGGCTGAGCTATTTATTAATGGCAAGTCGCAAGGACGCATCCGCAAGCAGCATGCCACTATGGCAGACAAGCCTGAGGTGCGCGCTCGTCGCTACCGCCTGATGTGGAACAACGTGAAGTATGAGCCAGGCGAACTCAAGGTTGTGGCTTATGGTGCCGACGGCAACAAGGTGGGCGAAACCTCCATCCATACTGCTGGCAAGGCTGCTGCCGTAGCCATGAAAGCCGACAAGACCGTACTTGCTGCCGATGGCGAAGATTTGGCTTACGTCACAGTCTCGCTCGTCGACAAGGATGGCAACGAGCTTCCTACCGCTTCCGACAATATCTCGGTAGAAGTATCTGGCGCAGCTTCGTTCCGCGGCATCTGTAATGGCGATGCCACCTCGCTCGAAGTGTTCACCCAGCCTCAGATGAAGCTCTTTGGCGGCAAGCTCGTCGTTACCCTCCAGGCTGCCAACGCTCCTGGCGTAGCCACTCTCAAGGTTGTCGACAAGAGCAACAAGAATGTGAAGCCTGCAAGCGTGGAGATTGAGGTGAAGTAAATAAAACAGCCTCACCCACAAACAGCCTCACCCCCAACCCCTCTCCAAAAGAGAGGGAAGTAATTAGACTTTTTCCCTATACAAAACAACCGACTGATTTTAGGTTTATCGCTTAAAATCAGTCGGCTTTTTTTATTGGTAATTTGAAAACAAATTGTTTGCGTTTCTCGGTTGAGTTGTCGCACACGGATAGTGCGGATAACACGGAATTTTAGGACCTATGGTCCTTGCTGTCTTTTTTTGCTTAAAAATCATTGAAAAAATGAAGCTTGCTTCAATGCCCAACGAAGCAGGCTTCATTTTTTAAGGTGTGTGGTTTAACGATTTTAGTTGACCACTTTAAGCTTTATTTTTAATATGAGTTGACTCAGTTATTACTTATTTATAATTCGCGTTGACTTTGTGACGGAGGCTTTCGTTGACTATTGGTGGAATACGGATAAGAGTTGCAGGCGATGCTCCGTGTGTGGCAAACTGATGTGTGAGGGGTATTGCGAAGATATGGGCGAAGAGATGACTGCTTAAGACAACAGATAATTCAGCCTTCAGAATTATTTATTAGCGATGTTAGTTCTGTTGTCAGCGCCTTAGAGTTTTCACATCCAAGAACAATAATTTCTCCTGAGGCTAATTTTAGCGTGAATGTTGATGATCTATCGCCAACGAAGGCTTTGAATTTTCCATATTTACTATTCCAAAAAAGACCGTAGTAGCCCCAAAATCCGCCAGAGGCAAATAGGCGTATGGTGGAATAGTCGTTAAATTCTGAATTCATCGTACAAGAAGCGATGTCCTTAATAAGTATGTGTCGGCTATAGGCACGGCATCTTATCGTAAGCTCGTGGTTGGTAAGGATTAGTTTCCATGGACTGAATACAAAGCCAAGTATCAAGGTCGAGCATATTATTGCCAACACGATTACTTCAACCCCAATTACTACCAACCCGATTTCTTCATGCAATATGTTTGCCATTAAACATATTGTAAGAATCAAGACAAAATTCACGATGATGGTCAATACTTTCGTTGTAGTGTCAAACTTTACATCAAAAGCGTGAAGTGTGGATTTATTCATGTGACATATTTTTGCAATAAACGTCTTCATATGTATGTGTCGGCTTTGCAGCTACCTATCTCAGTCTTCAGCAAAACCTTCGATTGCAAAGATAGTGCAAACGAGCGCAATGTGAGCTCGCTCACAAATTGCCGAGTGCAGCCTATCTTATGCAAAGATACGGAAAAAAAACAAAATGGGATTAAAAAACAATAGTTTTGTTTGTAACCTATCATAAAATGAATAAAAAGTATTATATTTGCACACGTAATTAAATGTAGAATTATGGTTAAAACGACTATGGGAACTAAGCTCCCACGCAAATTGGAGCAGAAAATGCAGATTGTAGGCGAGCAAATCAGGCTTGCTCGTTTGCGTCGTAATTTGAGTATTGCTCAGGTTGCTGAACGTGCCACATGTTCGCCTGTAACCATCAATAGGGTAGAGAAAGGAGCGCCAACGGTTGCCATTGGCATCTATCTTCGTGTGCTCTATGCTTTGCAGCTGGATGATGATATTTTGCTCTTGGCACAAAAAGACGATATGGGGCGAGCCCTTCAAGATTTAGCTCTTAAACATCGTGAACGGGCTTCTAAAAAGGAATAACAAATGAACAGACTTTATATTTTTGGTGATTTCAATTGGTTGGAAACCCCAATTCTGATTGGTGAACTTGGCTACGAATCTCTTCGTGGCTCGGATTCTTATTCCTTCAAGTTTGATAAGAATTGGCTTGCAAAGTATGGCGACTTATTTTTGAGTGCTGATATTAACAACTATCCTGGCAGGCAATACACTCAGCCTGGAAAAGACATCTTTGGATGTTTTAGTGATGCTTTGCCCGACCGTTGGGGACGAACTCTTTTGAACCGTCGTGAACAGATTCAGGCTTCGGAAGAGAAGCGACCTGTTAGACGTTTGTCTTCATTTGATTATCTAATAGGTATCGATGATTTCTCGCGTATGGGAGGCTTTAGATTGAAGAAAGAACTTGACGGAGACTTTATTAATTGTGAGGATTATCTTCGTATTCCTCCTATTACCGACATTCGTACATTAGTTGTTGCTAGCATGGAATTTGAACGTAGCGAGGAGAAAAATCTGTTGCCAGAAAAGAAGTGGATTCAACAACTTGTACACCCAGGAACATCACTTGGCGGTGCTCGCCCAAAGGCTGGTGTCGTAGACGAAAATGGAAAACTTTGTGTCGCTAAGTTTCCTTCACGAAAAGATGATTATGATGTGGCTCTTTGGGAGCATCATAGTCATTTGTTGGCTAATGAAGCTGGAGTTACGGCTGCTGTGACAAGGGTAATTAACTCGGGCGATAAATATCATGCACTTCTCTCAAAGCGTTTTGACCGTACTAATGATGGACGAAGAATTCATTTTGCATCTGCCATGACCTTGTTAGGACTTACAGATGGGTGTGATGCAAAGAGTGGAAATGGGTATATAGATATAGTTGATTTTATACTTCAGAATTGTTGTGATGTGAATCAGAATCTTCGTCAATTATATCGTAGAGTGGCTTTCAATATAGCAATAGGTAATAGCGACGACCATTTCCGCAATCATGGATTTTTGCTTACTCAAAGAGGGTGGACGTTGGCTCCTGCTTATGATATGAATCCAACTCTTAGCGAATATCAAAGTTTGCTTATCAATTCTTCGACCAACGAGTCGAACTTGCAGATTTTGCTTGACTCGGCAGAAGAGTATATGATTAGCTATAATGACGCAAGAACTATCATAGAGGAAGTCGTGGATGGGGTTAGTAAATGGCGAGATATTGCTGTTGGTCTTGGCATTAGCAAGCGTGAGATTGATATGTTTCAGCATGTTTATTCTAAACGGATAGATTGCTGATATTTCCAAGATATTTTGTTGAGCCTTGTCTTTTAAGACAACAAATACAACCCAGGCTGACGCCACGTGCCTTCTCGGTTGAGTTGTTGCATACGGATAGTGCGGATGATACGGATCCTCCGACAAACATAGGGGATTATTTTATAGATAGTGTTTAATGTTTAGATTGTCTTTTAAACATAAACCTTATAAACCCCTGTCATTTTCTTCAGCAGAGCTTGCCCTCTGCGTTTTGCCCAGCCTTTACACTACACACTACCTCAAGCAGCGGTTTATTTTGGTTTATCGCCCTATGTTAGGGCAAAGTGCAGGTACTGCACTTGATGTAAAAGCCGGCAAGGCGTGTCGTACAGCTTGCTTACGAAAACGCATTGTCGGCTCTTTTACATCAAAAAACTCGAAGAATGAGAGTTTGCCCTAACATAGGGAGTTCATCTCGGTTTATGTTTATCCTTTTTTTACCTTTTTACCTTTTTACCTTTTTACCTTTTCACAGAGTCCCCTTGCTTTCAGCAATCCGCTGGCATCAGGAGACTTCATTCCCGTGAAGTCGGTAAACATTTCCATTTGGTCCTTAGTGTTGCCACGGCTCAGCACTTTTTCGCGGAAAGCCTTGCCCACAGCAGGATTCAGCGCACCATGCTTAGCGAAGTAGTCAGCCACATTCACAGCCAACACCTCCGTCCACAGATAGCTATAATATCCCGCAGCATAGCCGCCACCCCACACATGGTTGAAATACGAAGTAGAGTAGCGGGGCGGAATCTGCACATTCAGCAATTCCACACTCTGCAAAGCCTTGCGCTCAAAGTCCGCAGCCTCGGCAGCCGTAGGCACCTCGTCAGCCTTCAAGCTATGCCATTTCATATCCAGGCAAGTGGCAGCCAAATTTTCGCCCAACGAATAAGCCGTCTGGAAGTTTATGCTCTTCAGCATGCGCTCCTTAAGCTCGGCAGGCATAGCTTTGCCCGTTTCGTAGTGGCGCACATAGTGGTCGAAAATCTCCGGAATGGCAGCAAACGACTCATTAAACTGCGATGGCATTTCCACAAAGTCGCGAGCCACAGCCGTTCCCGACAGCGTGTTGTATTCGCAGTCCGACAACATCCCGTGAAGCGCATGACCAAACTCATGGAAGAGTGTGCACACCTCGTCCCATGTCAGCAACGTAGGCTTACCTTCAGGCGCCTTGGCAAAGTTGCACACATTATATATAATAGGCAACTGTCCGCGATTTCTGCTCTGCTTCGCAAACGCACTCATCCATGCGCCACCACGCTTCGTAGGTCGGCGGAAGTAGTCGTTGTAGAATAGCGCTATTGGTTTGCCATTAGCGTCGCTCACCTCATACACATGCATGTCGGCATGATACGTAGGCATACCCTCCAGGCGCTTAAAGTTCAGCCCATATACCCTGTGCGCAGCATACATCACACCTCTCTCCACCACGCTGTCAAGATTGAAATAAGGCTTTATCTCCTCGTCGCTGATGTTCAGCATCTCCTTCTTCATCTTTGCCGAGTAGTAGAAACGGTCGTAAGGCTGCAACCTGAAGTCCTTGCCCTCAGCCTTCTGCGCATACTCCTCAATGGCGCGCGTCTCAGCCTCCGCCTTAGGCGAATATTCCGCTATCAGCTGCTTCAAGAAGTCGTCCACATTCTTGGCATTCTTCGCCATCGTCTTCTCGAGCGAAAAATCGGCATACGTGTCATACCCCATCAGCTTAGCTTTCTCAGCCCTCAGCTTCGCTATCTCCACCACCAAAGGGAAGGTGTTATACCCCTCCTTAGAGCCATCAGCACGATGAATGCTCGCCTCATACACCCTTCGGCGCAGCTCCCTGTTCTCCAGGCTCGCCAATATCGGCTGCTGCGTGGTATTGATAATCACGATGCAATATTCCGCCTTGCCACCACGGCTCTCAGCATCCTTCTTGCATTGCGCTATGTCAGCCTCGCTCAGACCAGCCAGCTCAGCCTTGCTCTCCACCCATACCACCGCATTGTTGGTAGCCTCAGGCAGCAAGTTGCCCCAGTCTTGTTGCAATTTCGAAATCCTTGAGTTTATCTCCTTCATCCTCGCCATCTTCTCGGCGCTGAGCATAGCTCCCGAGCGCACAAATCCCTTGTACACCTCCTCCGTCAATCGCCTGTCCTCGCCTTTGAGCTTAGAATATTCGTTGTCGTAGACATATTTCACACGCTCAAACAATTTCTTGTCAAACGCCACCTCGTTTTCCAACTCTATGAGCATCGGCATCACCTTCATCTCCGTTTCCGCTATGCCAGGCGTTTTGTCAGCGCTACACAGTCCGAAAAACACGTTAGAGATATTCTCCAGCAACACTCCGCTATTCTCGTAAGCCAAGATAGTATTCCTAAACGTAGGTTTCTCTTTACATTCCACGATGCTTTTTATGTTAGCTCTCTGCGCCTTTATCGCAGCCTCAATAGCCGGCAGATAGTCAGCCTCTTTTATTCTGCTAAAGTCGGGAGCGCCAAAGGGTAGGGCACTCGCCATGAGCAGCGGGTTTTGATTACAATTCTTCATGTTCTGATTACAATTCTTCTTGTTGTGCTTGCATCCGTTTCCTTCTGCATTTTGTGCACCACCAGCGACAGGCGTTTGTAGCAAAGCCGTAGCCAGTCCGATTGTCATAATAGTTTTGTTTAGTTCCATGTCGTATGATGTTGGGGTAAAAGTTCTGACTGTATATATAAATGTGTACGCTTAGTTTTATTTATGCGAAAACTAAGCCTTTATATATTTAGTATCTTTGCCAGCGCCTTCTTGTTTGATTACTCCCATTTCTTCAAGTTCTTTCAAACGTGTAAAAGCAGTAGTTCGTTTCAAATTAAATCTGCTTTCGAATTCAGAACGAGTTATATGAGAGTGCGTTTTGAAATACTCGTCAAGTAGTGGAATCAGTGCATCAGCAGATGCTGCAACAATATCGGCATTTCGAGCAACCTCACGAAAAGTAGGTTCTCCAACAACCTCCATCAATTCCTTGTTCGCTTGAAATCTGACACCACGCACAGCCACTTTTTGTTGACTATTCTTCGTATCAGAATACACATCCTCGTCGCAACCAATGGACAAGCTGAAGCGCCCCAACGACGATATATTTATATCTTTGCCCTCTCGCAACAATTCGCCCATAATTTCTCCCATATCTTCGAGCACAGCCAGTGCTACGCCCGTTGAAATTCCACTATGAGCAGCAAGCTTTTTAGCCAGCAGATTTTCATCCGCCACGTCGATCTTAGCCTTTCGTGGAAAGAGTTTTGGCTTGTCGCCACTATCGTTTTTATGTGGTGGTCTTATTTGCCATTCTATGTCTATTGCCATAATGAGTTATTTTAATTGTTTGTTTAAATATTGAGTAGCGTATGATAATGTAGACTCCTTTATTCGTTCAGCCTGGGCTGAATGGTCTTAGAAGCTAACATACTTTGCCATAGATAGTAATATACTTTACCGTTCAGCCAAGGCTGAACGAAAGCCACAATTAATATCCTTAACCAATTCAATCTTTTGTAGCGTTATAGTTATCTAATATTATGATTTCCCAATAACCCCCAAATCTTCCACCTGTTCGTTTTATTTTGCCTAACTCACGAAGTTTACGTATTTGTTTCTCTACTCCTCGTGATGACATATTTAATTGCATTGCGATTTCTGCGGCAGTAATATGTGGGTTTTGTTTTATAATATCTATAATCAAGTCCTTTGTTTCAGAACCTCTTTCCGAACTTTTTGCTTTTCTTTCCGAACTTTTTGAAGCTGTCTCCGAACTAATTTCTTTACTCTCCGAACTTGTTTCTTTTCTCACCGAACTTTTATGATGAGTTCCCGAACTTATCCCGAGAGTTTCCGAACTTTCACTACATCCTTCATGAACTGGAATAGTGATATTCGTTGCAAACGAAACATATTATGCTTCGCCCTCCATTCTATGTTCTTTTGATGTCCCAAAGTTAGTAAAAAATCTACATTCCCTCTATGTTTTTGAAAATAAAAATGCTGAAAGGGGAGAAAAAACGTTGTTGATGTTGTATTCCTCAATAATAATTACTATATTTGCAGTTGCATTCTCTTGCAGAAAGCCCATAGGGCTGTGTGGGAGGGTGTGACTTTTATGGAATAGAGCGTTTGCTTACGCTCATCTGCGCAATCGTAAACTTCGCAACTTTACAAGCTGTTAGCAGGTGTGGCAATGAGTGAATGCTCACGGTAGGTGTATTTTTATATCCTGCTGCGAATCGACGTATATATACCGTAGCTCTATGTTATGGTATCATGTACGTCATATATATTCGTATGCGGAATTTTATATACCATAGCGTGGGCTTTCTGCATTGTCCGTCTCAACAGCAAGGGCAGTGCGAAGGCCTACGATTGGGGATGGACGAAGCGAAGTCCTCGCTTTTTTCGTATATAGATAGGTCTAGCATAATGTATGAACATCCGCACTTGGGACTTCTACGGATATAACTTTAAAAGAAAGGAAACTCCAAGTGTATAAAGTTACATGGGACAAGGATGTGAATGGAGTGAGGTTGCACTCACGTATAGTAGAAGGTGTATTGGGTACATCTCCAAGACCCGTGTTCTATGAAGAACTTGATCTCTTAGGATTAGACAAACTTGGTTGGAAATATCCTCATTGTGAGGAACCTCTCCTTTGGGCTATCAATAAGCAGTATTATTATAAGGGTGAATTGGTTTTCGAAGCCAAAGGTGCCAATATCTATGATGCAGCAACGGTTATTTTGCAACCAGCTGCACAACACTTGATATTGCAACCTGTTGATGTTGAGGCTGTATTAGAGCGCAACAAAGATATGATGTTCCTTTTGGAGAGTGAGGCTATTGAGTTCATACACGAAACGTATGAACAATATGCTCGTGCAAGAAAAACCGTTCAAGCAACCGCTGCTAACACTTTGGACTTTGAAGCTTTGGCTCAAAAAGCAGAGAAGAAAACAAAAAAGAAGATGGCTATCGTAAAAGAGGATTGTGACTCTTTTGATATTATGCCATTGGAAGATGCCAACAACGCAGGTAAGCGTGTGTATCAAACAACAAAGATAGATAAGTTTATAGCTTCTTTCTCTGGAGGCAAGGATTCGCAAGTAGTACTTGACTTGTGTACTCGTGCCATTCCAAGTACAGATTTTGAGGTGATTTATAGCGATACAGGTTATGAATTGCCGCCTTCTTTGGAACTTTATGACAAAATCCAAAAACAATACAAAGAGAAATTTCCTGATTTGAAGTTTTCGTTAGCACGTAATCACGATAGTGTGTTGAACTATTGGGATAAGATTGGGACGCCCAGTGATACCCATCGTTGGTGTTGCTCGGTAATGAAAACAGCACCGCTTTATCGAATGTTGAGAAGTGGAGAGGATAAGCAAGCCAAGATTCTAACTTTTGATGGTGTGAGAGCGGAAGAAAGTACTAAACGTAGTGCTTACCAACGTAAAGGAAAAGGTAAACATACTAATGTGTATAATGCTCATCCTATACTCAATTGGAATACGATAGAAATATTCTTATATCTGTTTAAGCATCATTTAGATATAAATGTAGCTTACAGATATGGAAAAGCTCGTGTTGGATGCTTGGTTTGTCCTTTTGCTACCACTTGGGATGATATGGTGGTTAGCAGAAAGTTTGCCGAAAGTGCAGCACCTTTTATGCAAAAGCTATCATCTTGGTCTAAATATGTGGGAATCCATGATACGACATCTTATTTACGAGATAGAAAATGGAAGATTAAGGCTATAGGTGGTGAAGATATTGTAAAGGCTAAGGTCTTGTTTAAAAAGCATGATACGGATTTGGTGGCAAGAATCGAGAAACCTAATAATTCTTTACTTGATTGGATGTTTGCGTTGGGTGAGTATTCTATGAGTGAATTAGAAGGCAATAAGATACAAGGCTCTTTGAAATATAATAAGAGGTTGTATGATTTTGCAATAAAGCAAATAGATAAAGATGTAATTGAGTTTAGTGTATGTGGCATTAGTGCTAATCCGCAGTTTGGTTATTTACTAAAGCGGTTGGTTTACAAAAGTGCGTATTGTGTACATTGTGAAGTTTGTGAGGCAGATTGCCCAACAGGGGCTTTGCAAGTAATACCTAATGTTAGTATAGATAAAAATAAATGTATTCACTGTCTAAAATGCTTCAATGCTCATGATAGAGGATGTATTGCAGCGGATAGTGTTAGAATGATTACCGATATGGACAAAAAGTTAAATGCAAAGATTAAAGGTTACAAAACTTTTGGTCTTAGAAGTGAATGGCTTTCAGAGTATTCTACTTTCCCTGATGATTTTTGGGGCAACAATAGTTTGGGTACAGCACAGGAAGATGGTTTTAAGGCGTGGTTAAAGGATGCTGAAATAACAGATACAAAGAATACTTTGACGGTATTGGGTGAGCTGTTGATGCAGAACTATGTGGATTTCCAAGATGAAATATGGGAAGTTATAACCGTGAATTTATCCTATAATTCATTTATTGTGAATTGGTTTGCTAATAATGTAAAGCCTAATGAGCTGTTTGATAGTAAGACTTTGGAAAATGCAATAGTAGAGCAGTATCCTGACTCTTCTGTTAAAACTATTGCAAATGCAGTTAGGGCTTTGTTGCAAACAATTAACATGTCTCCTTTAGGTGAGCATCTGATGTGGGGAGAAAGTGAAGACTCAAAGTTTTTGCGGAGACAATATTGTACTTCCATCTCGTCTGTTGGTGTAGCTTACTTCTTGTATAAGTATGCAGAGGTTAAGGGAGTTCGTACATTGAGAGTTTCTGATTTGTATGCAGAAGATTCAACAAGCAATCCTTTAGGAGTTTTGGGTGTTTCGCAAATTGACTTTGTGAAAGCCTTGAAAGTTTTGAACTCTATGAATAATAGAGTTTTGGTAGCTGAGCTAAATATGGGATTGGATAGTATAACATTGAGAAATGACTTGACAGCAATATCTGTCCTGGAACAAATGTTTGTTTAATATGAGTCTCTCTTTGAATTATTACAAGACGATGCTATTGTCTGTAAAGACTTTGGTGGTTGGTGGAAAGCGAAAGGTTGCCAAGCCAATACTGTTGTTGGCAATCATTCAAGCCATTCGAAATCTTGTGGTTACCGAAAATAAAGTAAAGTATTCGGATGAGTTAGAGGATATTTATATAAAGCTATATGAGAAATATGGTGAACAAGTAAGTCCGATGAAGTACCCATTTTACCACTTGGCATCTGATGGTTTTTATCATATAAAAGGAGAATTGCCAACAAAATCACCTACTCCTAAGCAACTTCGAGAAAGGATAGAGTATGTTTATCTCGACGAACAGTTATGGCAGCTTCTTCAGTCAGAGTCAAATAGAATAGAGCTACAAAAAGCAATAGAAGAATATTTTAATCTAACAAATCAACAATAACCGCTTATGGCTACAAAATATAATGACATAGTGACGCTGAGGTCTATGCGTCCTGCCTACAATATCAAGAATGAAGGACCAGATGACTGGAAGACATTCATTGCTAATGATCAATTCAACGATTTGTTGAAGAAAACCATTAGTGCTGTAAGGAATAATGATGCCGATTCGCATAAGGCGATTTGGGTGGCAGGTACATATGGCTCAGGTAAAAGTCATGCTGGAGCTGTATTGAAGCATCTGCTTTGTGATGATGTTGCAGACATTAAGGATTATGTGGATGAAGAGTTTGGAGAGGATAAATATGCTCTTCTTCGTAACTCTATTGTGCAACTTCGTGAGCAGAAAAGGTTGTTCCCAGTAAATCTATATGGTCAACAGGCTATTGCTCATGAGGCAGACTTGTCTTTGCAAGTGCAGAAAGAAGTGATAAGAGCATTGAAAGAGGCAGGAATCAAGTTGACCGTACAAACAGATTTTGATAATTATATTCAACATATAGAGAGCGAGCCAGACTTGTGGAATATGCTCATTGACAACAATGAAATACTGAAAAGTGTAGCTCCTGATTTGAATAAGTTGAAGTCAAGGCTTGTTAATGGTGACACGGAGGTGCTGAATCGTGTTATTCATGCTTTAAGAAACATGGGTATTAGTGTACCTATTAAAAACTCAAATCTTAAGACTTGGATATTTGAAGTTCAAAATGAACTACGTAGTCAAGGTGTTTATGACGGCTTGCTTATTATTTGGGATGAGTTTACTGATGTGATGCGTTCGGATTTAGGTGTGCCTCTTTTGAAAATCTTACAAGAGATAGCAGAGGATATGATGAATCCTGAGAATGATTCGTATTTCTTGTTTTTGTCACATCCTTCTGCCTTGAATTCACTGAAGGAGGCTGAGCGTGAACAAACAAGAGGTCGTTATCACTATGTCATATATAATATGGAACCAGTGTCAGCTTTCCGTATTATGTCAAAGAAGTTTGTAGTCGTTGATAAAGACTTGTACAACCAACGTCAGGAGTTTTTCTGTAGTTTGCATGATGAACTTTTGTCAGCTTTTGCATCTTCATCAACAGACCCAGAGCAGACAAAGAAAGATTTGGCAAACCTGTTCCCTGTGCATCCTTCTACAGCAAACCTTGCTACATATTTTGCTCGTGAGGCAGGTTCTTCAAGTCGAAGCGTCTTCGAGTTCTTGGCTTGTGATGAGGTAAGGGCTTTCTTTGATAATGAAAATGTTTATGCAGAGAAAGATACCATAACGCCAAACTTCTTATGGGACTACGTGCAAGAATACTTCGAGGGAGATACTGCTCGTTTTGGAGCTGTGACAGAAAGATTTAATTCTCATCATTTGGCAGTTGAGGCGCAAGGTGAGGATTACCTTGCTGTGTTCAAGGGTGTACTTTTGTTGAATGCTCTCAACAATATTGCCAATAATGATAGCGTGACTCCAAGTGAGGAGAATATCTATAATCTATTCGAAGGAACACCTATATATAATAAGGTGAATGAAATCTTGGACTATTTCAATGAGAAAAGTATTATCCAGCGTCAGCCTAATGGAAATTACTCAATTCTCTTTACCGCTTTGCCTACTGATGAGATTCAGAAAATAAAGGAAGAATTGAAATTGACGACATTCCTTTATACAGAGCAAGTTATTAATTTTGGAGATACTGCCAATATCTTCATGAACAAGAACTTGTCGCAGGTGGCTCGTCCTTTGGAGTTTAGATTCTTCTCTTTATCAAGCAATGAATATACTTTACTCAATAAGATAGAGGTGTTTGCTAAAAATGCAACTACTTACTCCGTGTTGTTGGCATTCATGGTAGGAAAGACTAAGCAAGAAATCTTTGAGTTGAAAGACATCATAGACAAAAATAAGCAAGACGAGCGTTTTCAGAATGTTTGCTTTGTATTGCTTGAAAGTCCAATGGGAGAAAAGGAGTATGAGAGATTTATTGAATATCAAGCTAATGCAACTTGTGCGCAAAAACACGGATTGGCAAATCAACAAAAGACTTATGCCAAGAATGCGAGCGAGATGATTGGAGCTTGGTTGGGAAATATCCGTAGTGGTAATGTAACGTTCTGTTTAGGAAATGATGAATTAACAATTTCAGGAACCCGAATGGCATCTACTATCAATAAATCGATTGCTCCTGCTATCTTTACTTCTGGACCTGAAGCACTGGAGATTATAAAAACACGATCTTTAAATACTTATTGGAAAAAGGCATCTGTTAAAGCAACCGTTGATGCTGTCTTATCTTTCCATACGAAGGATGAGATTGTAGCAAAGTGCGGAGGTCCTGCAAAGCATGTTGAGTATCTCTTGCAAGATAGTGTTGACGAAAACTTGGAGTGGAAATCAGATATAAACTCTGAACACCCATTGAAGAAAGTCTGTGATTTTATTCAGAATGTATTCAATCATACCAATAAAAATCAGTCGTTTAATCTTGGAGATAAACTGATAGGATTGACATTACCTCCGTTTGGTTTGTTCCAATCGTATGCTCCAATGGCAATGGTTGCCTTTGCGATGCGTAAATATGCAGGTAAGATTTTTGACTTGAATGGTAAGCCAAGAACTGCAAATCATCTTGTTGATGATATTGTCGAGATGTTCAAGGCTTGGGAAAATGGACGAACTTCTGCCAAGCTTAACTTTATGTTTGAAAGTAAAGAGGCTGGTTCTATTACCAAGAACTTGATAAAAACATTTAAGTTGAATAAGTTGCCAAAGTATTCTGATGTAAGTAGCTTGACTGATGCCCGTTGGGCTATGACACATGAATATTCTGCAGGTGTTGGCTATCCGTTGTGGTCTTTGAAATATGTACCAGAATGCTCTGATGAAAACAAAGAGTTGATAGATGGTATCATCAAGGTTATCACAGACTCTGAGAGCGTGAAGAATCCTACTTTGATGGCAAAGGTTGCAGAGGGATTGAAGAACAATATAGACTTGGGAAACCTCTTGTTGGAATCTGCCAATAACTTTGAAAAGGGCTTTATAAACTATGTCATGGGATTGGAATACATTAACATGACAGAATCCGAGTTTGCTGAGGCTAAGGCTTTCCTTGAAGGACATCTTGAAGGAACTATAGGTTTGTGGACAGAACGTAATGTGGAGGATACACTGAAAAATTGGCGTTTAGTACAACAGCAAGAGCGTTTGAGACAAGATAACCAAAGACGTTTTGAAGAAGAGAAAGAGAAGCTTAGACAGAGTGATACTAATCAAAATGGTAGCTTTTTAAACGATTCTTCATTGACAAACAATAGCGGTCAAGGCTATAGCAATGAGGGTGTAACAGGTGCAACTAATACACTAACTGACTCTCAAGAAATGAAAGCTAAGAGAAGTGAAGTTGCACGAAAGGTTCTACCTTTGGCTTCTAACCAGATGCTGCGAGAATTGCTGCAAGACTTATGTGAGAATGCAGATGAGCAAACCCTTAATATCATAATGAAGCATGTTTGATGAGGATAGATTTAAGACAGTAACTTCTTTCGAAGAGTTGAAAACTCTTGTGGAAGAAGACAAGAATATGAACGGAATGGGAGCGGCTACGGCTAACCGCTACCCAATCCGTTTTGTGCTTTTTGACAACTTCCATGATAGCTACGAGTTTGTGATGTATCTTCAGCAAGATTGTGAGGTGGCTATCCAGAGTGTAGATAAATGGATAGATAAAGATTATCCTGACTTAATGATTACTTATCAAGAGTTGAGTGAGGATATATCTGAATATATTTATTCTCTTGATGGTAAGGATAGTGTGATTACTCCTTTCTCGGAGTTAGCTCGTTTCTATGACAATCAGCAGCATCGTACCTTTGATGCTTTGGTGAAAACATTGAAATCTATTGAGGCTTCAATAGAAGGAGTAGAATGTTCGCAAAGAATCTATATCCCGATTATTGGTTTGGAAGGTAAGATGGCTGCTTTTGAAAACGATACTCAAATCAATGTATGGCATCTGCATGATGAGGAATCTGTTGGTGAGAATTATACGATGATTCTTGTCGATGATGATTCGTGTTATGGTGTGAAGAATATAGAGAACAAAGCTAATGTTGTTCATACAGTAGGAGAGTGGTTGGATATTTGGAAAGATACGGAGGTACATCAGAAGAGAACTATAGTTTGTACTTCTAAGTCAATATTTGCCAATGCGAAGTTTGCACAACCAGACAATGCTTTTAGTTATGTAAGTCCACAGAATGCTTATGACTTCTTAAAGTTGGGGTTACATTTGGATTTAGGTGATATACTTTATGTGGAGAATGATGAAGAAAACTGGAGACTTTTGGCTGAGCAGATTGACTTGTCAAAGGACTTTGAGTTGTGTTCGTTTGTGGCTCATTATTTTGATGTAAGTGAGATTTCTAACTATAAGTCTTTCTTGAAGATATGGTTCACTCATAGTAGCTTGTTTGACAGATGGTTGCTTTGCTCATGCTATAAAATATTAAATCAAGGGGATGGATTCTTGACCACTTGTTTGTCTAAAATGAATGGCTATTCTAATGCCGACTTGTTTACAGAAGTGGCGATGTATATGACTTCGGTAAAGACAGAAATAGAAGAGCGTCGTTATTGTCTGAACGAGGCTTCTCGCAAGAACGTGAAACTTCCAGAGAATGTAGAGGTTGTTGTTGGAAATCGTTTAGAAAAGATAGCAGAGCAAAATGGTTATCATGAGGCAATTAAGTATTTCTCTGGCATTACAAACAAGGAAAAAGAATTGGCTATTGCTTGGTTGGGTAAGGGGTGTGTCTATCTGAATGAAGTCAAGACATTCTTCCCAGACCTATATGATTATATGCAAGCTCAGCCTTTGCTTACTCCAAAATGCTCTTGGGTATCGCCTTATATAGATGCATATAAAAAAGCTAAGTTAAGTAACATTTATACGGACGAGGTAAAAGAAGTTATATCTAACCATAATGCAGACAGTGTGAAGTTTGATACTTGGTATCAATCATTGAAAACCACTTCTACATTGTTGGCAGGGCGTAAAGATATTGAGGTGTATTATTGGATAGATGGGTTGGGAGTGGAATGGATTCCATATATTCAATCTATCTTGGAGAGGCATCTACAAGACAATGTTTATCTGAATGAGATGATGGTGGCAAGGGCTTTGTTGCCAACGACAACAGAGGCGAATAAGAAGGAATTGCAACGTCTTTCTGAAATAGACATCCAAACAATGAAAATTGGGGATTTGGATACCTTGGCACATCAATCAACGAATCACTATCCTGATACGATTATTTCAGAAATGAGAATTGTAAAGGAAGCAATAGAAAATGTTATTAGTACCTATGTTGGCAAGAAAATCGCTATAGTCAGTGACCATGGTCTAACTTATTTGTCTCAGCTGCAAGATGGATTGAATCTAGCAGGTTTTGAATCAGACCATCATGGTAGATTGGCTATCTGTAAAACAGGTAAGGTGACTACGGACAAGAATTATTTAGTCTTGGATAATGGCAATACGGTTTGTGCTTTAAATCATAAGTCATTATGCAATAAAGTACCTCGTGACCAAGGTATTCATGGAGGTTGCACTCCAGAAGAAGTCCTTGTTCCGATATTCGTGATTTCTAATAGTCCAAATAATAGCCACTGGAGCGTCATAGTTCTTACGCCTGAGGTATCAGCCACAGACCCTAAGGTTAGCTTAAAGATTAAGGGATTGGCTACTTCTGATACACCTTATATTATATATAGAGACAAATCGTATAGTTTAAATAAAATTGGAGAGGAGGAGTTTATGTCAGTTCCTCTTGATATGGACGAAAGTGAGGATGAAATAAGTGTATGGGTCAGTGGTAAGGAGATAGATAAATGTACTATTCACTGGCAAGTAGGCGCAACGGAAGAAGATTTGTTTGATTTTTAATCATTGAAGTTTATGAAAGAAGATTTACAGCAGAAAGTGAGACAATATTTCTCTGCTATGTCAATATACAAAGACCCAAAGGCTACGAACAGCATTTTTGCTGGTCGCAACTTGCCTTCGTTTGTGAAGGATTATCTATTGAAGCGTTATCTGAACATCAGTACAGGTGAGATAGATACTTTGGGATTAAATGCTTTTTTGGATAAAGTGATTCCTGCCAATGGTGGAACTGTCAAGGATGATATATTGGCAGGTAAGGAAGTGACTTTGCTGGCTCGCTTTTCCATTTATATAGATTTGGTGAAGGGAGAAAAGCAGTTTGCTATTCCTGACTATGGAATCAAGCAACGTGAGGGAATCATACCTGATTATGTATATGCCAAGCATCCTGGCGAATTGGTTGATGGAGAAAAATGGGGTATTATAAAACTCTGTTTGTTGCCTGATGACGATAATGATAAGAAGAACCATGTGAGAATGGTTGACTTCAAGCCTTTCAAACCTTATAGTTCTGTAGATATAGAGTATTTGCGTGAGGCTCGTCAACACTTTACAAATGAGGAATGGTTTGATGTCTTGTTGTCTGCCATGGAGTACGACCCGGATGGCTTTACTTCAATGACTCAAAAGATGGAGTTCTTGACTCGTCTTTTGATATTTATCGAGCCAAGGTTGAATGTGATAGAACTTGCTCCTAAGGGTACGGGTAAATCGTATGTTTTTGGTAATTTGTCTAAGTATGGTTGGTTGGTGAGTGGCGGAAAGGTAACTCGTGCCAAGTTGTTCTATGACAAACAAAAGCAACAAAATGGTATCATCAAGAATCATGACTTTACGGTCTTTGATGAAATTCAGACCATTATCTTCCAAGAACCTGCAGAAATTCAGGCTGCATTGAAATCGTATTTGGAGAGTGGAAAGACCACTATCGACAATAATGAGTTTACATCGGAGTGTGGTTTGATGTTGATGGGAAATATACCTTTGTCAGCCAATCGTTTGCCTATATCACCAAATTATTTCGATTCTTTACCAAACAACTTTAAGGAGTCTGCTTTGTTAGACCGTTTCCATAGCTTTATAGAAGGTTGGAAGTTGCCACGTGTTAATGATAGTATGATATTCAATGGTTGGACTATTAATGTGGAATATTTCTCAGAGATATTACATACAATGCGAATCCAGAACTCTTACGGATTATTGTTTGATGAGTTGGTTGAGTTTGAGGCAAAATCTGATGTTCGTGACTCCAAGGCGATTAAGCGTATAGCTACGGCTTATATGAAGTTATTCTTTCCTCATTGGCAAAAGGTAGAGGATGTGGATAAGGATATGTTTGATCTATATTGCTTGCAGCCAGCTATTTATCGTCGTGGAATTATCAAGGAACAGTGCCACTTGATAGATTCCGAGTTTAAGGCAAGAATGCCAGAGGTGAGAGTGAAGTAGAGATCGTTTTACTAACTAAAGAATCAAGCGTATAAACATAAAAAGAGAGCATCCGTGGTGGGTGCTCTCTTATGGTTTTTATACTGCCATAGATATGGGGCGATGCGATTAGTTGCCACCTACGCAGGCATCCTGGAGAATCTCGGAGAGAGTGGGGTGGATGTGGACGGTGGAGGCAATGTCGTGGATGGTGGCATCGAACTGCATGTAGGCGGTGACCTCCTGGATGATGTCGGCAGAATGGGCTCCATAGGCGGCACTGCCGAGAATCTTGCCTGTGGAATCAGCGACAATTTTTATCATACCCTCAGGCTCGTCGATGGCAAGGGCTTTGCCGTTGGCACGATAGTAGCCTTTTAGGGTGTGGCAGTCGATGCCTTGCTCTTTTGCTTGATCTTCGGTGATGCCTACGCTGGCAGATTCGGGATAGGTGAAGATGGCGGAAGGCATGATGTCGAAGCGAATTTTGTCGGTCTTGCCAACGATGGTGTTGACGGCACGGAAGCCCATGAAGGTGGCTGCATGTGCCAACATCTGACGACCTGTGACGTCGCCTATGGCATAGATATGAGGCACGGAGGTGAGCATCTGGTCGTTGACGGTGATTCCCTTAGGGGTGTGGGCAACGCCTGCGGCTTCGAGGTTTAGACCTTCGGTGTTTGGTTTTCTGCCTGTAGCTACGAGCACCGGACAGCCTGGACATTCAAGGCGGGTTTCTTTGCCATTTTTGTTGGCTACGAAAACTACCTCGGTGTCGGTGATGGCTTTGACGGCAGAATCCATGTAGAAGGTTACGCCCTGCTGTTTTTCTATCTGCTTGCGCAGACGCTTGGCGATGTCTTTGTCGAGCACAGGCAGACATTCTTTGAGATACTCGATGACGGTGACCTGGGTGCCGAAGCGAGAGAGGATGGAGGCAAACTCCATGCCTATGACGCCCGCGCCAATGATGACTATCTGAGCTGGCAACGACTGGAAGTCGAGTGCCTCGGTAGAGGTGATGACGCGAGGATTGGTGATGCCGTCGACGGGTGGCAGCTTGGCGCTTGAGCCTGTGGCTATGATGATGTCGTCGGCTTCATAGTCGGTGCCATCTACGCTGACGGTATGGGCATCCTTGAACTGCGCCATGCCACGCACGAAGGTGATGCCTGGAGCTGAAAGTAATTGTTCGATGCCTTGGTGTAACTGCGATGTTACCAACTGCTTACGCTCTATGGCTGCAGCAAAGTTGGAAGGGTTGGCTTCGGCATCGTGGGCAAGACACTTGGTGGGTATGCAGCCCGAATTGAGGCATGTGCCACCAGCCTCGCCACCCTCGATGATGGCGACCTGTTTGCCCTGCTGAGCAGCGTAGCTGGCGGTACGATAACCGCCAGGTCCGCTACCTATGATAATGATATCTGTCTTCATGCTATTGCTGTGAGAGTTGCTTATAGGTGAGGATAGGATTCTTGGCTGCCTGCACATCGTCGATGCGAGTGATAGGAGCATTGCTTGGTGCCGACTTCACAAGGTCGGGAGTTTCGGCTGCTTCGGTGGCGATGGTGCGCATCACCTGGATGAAGCCGTCGATGGTTTCCTTGCTTTCGTTTTCGGTTGGCTCTATCATCATAGCCTCGTGGAAGAGCAATGGGAAATAGATGGTTGGAGCATGGTACCCATAGTCGAGAAGGCGCTTTGCTACGTCCATGGTGGTGACGCCGGTAGACTTGTCTTTAAGACCGTTGAAGACAAACTCGTGCATGCACAAGCCAGGGATAGGAAGCTCGTAGACATCCTTGAGGCACTCCTTGATGTAGTTGGCATTGAGAGTGGCTAAAGGACCTACCATCTTGATATTCTCGCGACCGAGGGTGAGGATGTAGGTGAGGGCACGCAGTTCTACGCCAAAGTTGCCATGATAAGGGTTGACCTGTGGGAAGAAAGCCTCGAGACCTTGGCGAACGCCAACAGGACCACTACCAGGACCGCCACCGCCATGAGGGGTGGAGAAGGTTTTGTGGAGATTGATGTGCATGACATCGAAGCCCATATCGCCCGGACGACATACGCCAAGCATAGGGTTGAGGTTGGCGCCATCGTAGTACATGAGTGCGCCACAATCGTGGACGAGCTTGGCTATTTCGGGTATCTCGCGCTCGAAGAGTCCGAGGGTGTTAGGGTTGGTCATCATCATGGCAGCCACGCTGTCGTCGAGCAAGCCCTTGAGGTCGTCGACATCGACCATGCCATTGGCGGTGCTCTTAACCTCTACAATCTCTAATCCGCAAACGGCGGCAGAGGCAGGGTTGGTGCCATGAGCAGAGTCGGGCACGATGACCTTGGTGCGCTTGGTTTCGCCATTAGCCTCGTGGTAGGCACGGATAATCATCAAGCCCGTGAGCTCGCCATGAGCGCCTGCACAAGGCTTGAGGGTGAAATCGTAGAGGCCGGTGAGGGCCGAAAGGCAATGGCGCAGAGTGTCGTGGACGGCTGTGGCGCCCTTTACGGTGTCGGCAGGCTGCAGAGGGTGGAGATTGGCGAAGCCAGGCATATTAGCCACCTCTTCATTAATCTTGGGATTATACTTCATGGTGCAGCTGCCAAGAGGGTAGAAGCCATTTTCTACGCCAAAGTTGTTGCCGCTATGATTGGTGTAGTGGCGAACTACGGTGAGCTCGTCAACCTCAGGCAATTCAGCCTTGTGGGCACGGCGGAGAGCTGCAGGAATATCATAATGCTGGAAACCGTTTTGAGGAAGCGAATAAGCACATCTTCCTTCCTTAGACAGTTCGAAAATCAGTTTGTCGTATATCTTGTTATTCATGGCAGATGCTTATTAGTTGGTCAATTTCTTCCTTAGTACGTTTCTCGGTAACGGCAATCATCAATGTGTGGTCGTCGATGCGTATGCCGCCAAAGATGCCGCGGGCAACGAGCTTGGCGAGCAGGGCATCGAGATTGCCTGAATAGCTTACGCAGAACTCATTGAAGAATGGCTTGTCGAAGGTGAGCTTGAAGCGAGAGTCTTCGCACAGCTTGGCAGCGAGATAGTGGGCACCATCGCACGATGCTTGTGCTGCTTCGCATAGACCCTGTTTGCCCATGGTTGCCATATAGATGGTGACCCAAAGAGCCATTAATGACTGGTTGCTGCAGATGTTGGATGTGGCTTTCTGGCGACGGATGTGCTGTTCGCTTCCTCAAAACGGTTTCCAGCATTATGATATTC
>OBII01000146.1_pt1 | contig 31590 bp, 33 predicted proteins | sample 2433771 | NCBI WGS metagenome assembly OBII01 (sample SAMEA2452127, study PRJEB22498) | human gut metagenome | biome: human feces; feature: human gut; material: feces | place: Australia | collected 2012
ACCTATCTGTTGTTCCGTCAATGGGAATGGTAAAAGATATCTATCAGAGAGCTATTGATGGGGTGAGTGTGAGTAAGATAATTTAAATTCAAAAATAAATATTAGTTACAACAATTATGACACAAGAAGAATTATATAAGAGTTTAAGAGATGCTGCGTTTGGAGAAATCGATAGACGCAATTGTCTAATTTCGGAAACCGCAAAGCAGCAACTAAATGAAATCATTAGAATTGGAGTAGACAGAATGTCTGTTAATGACAGATATAATGGAGCAAGAATAGCGGAGGCGCAACAGAATGCCAAAAGAATGGCAACATATATGTGTAATAAAATAGAAAGCTATGGTGCTGGAGGTAGAATTCAACTCCGTATGATTAATGAGAGTTTGGTACGAGAAGCCAAACTATCAATCTGCCCTATTTGGCCTTTCTGCTAATAACAGAAAACAGATTCCGATATGGATGAAAGAGAGAAGAAATCCTTTGACTTTGCTGGAGATGTAACGAAGCAACTGATAACCTTATCTATCGGTATTTTGACCTTGTGTATTGCATTTACAGACAAAATATTCTCTTCAGAAGCGGCACACGCTAATTCGTGGTTAATATTTGTAGCCTTATCTCTTTTTACCCTTTCTGTCCTTTGTGGAATTCTGACCTTGATGAAACTAACAGGGACTATTGCAAGAAATCCTCGTAACAGAGAACAACTGATACTAAATCAAAACACGCCAAGCATAGATAATTCGAATAGCACAAATAGTAATATTTACGATGCTTGTACACGAATATTTTCAGGAATGCAAATGCTCTCATTCCTACTGGCCATAATATTCTCTATGTCGTTTGTTGGGTGCTCTCTGAGTAAAAAGCAAAATGTAGATGAGCAAAAAACGGAACAAATCAAAAAAAATGATTCCATTTTCATTAAAATAGAATGTGCATGCCCTACTACAACCATTAAAAAGAATTTCAAGAAGAGAAGTAATACAAACATATCTTGTTATAAATACATCAAGATAAATACTTGTAATGATACAATAGTATCAAAATCAGCAATAGGAGAAAATAGGAACTAAATCAAACAAAAAATATGCGTGATTTTAAAGACATTAAAGTCGCAGTAGCTGGTACAGGCTACGTGGGACTGAGCATAGCTACATTGCTATCACAACATCATCATGTAACAGCTGTAGATGTAATTCCGGAAAAGGTGGAGAAACTAAACAATAAGATTTCACCTATCCAAGATGATTATATCGAAAAGTATTTGGCAGAAAAGCCTTTGAACCTTGTAGCTACACTCGATGGCAAATCTGCCTATGCAGATGCCGACTTTGTGGTGATTGCTGCTCCTACCAACTACGACCCTGTAAAAAACTACTTCGACACAACCCATGTAGAAGAGGTTATAGACCTGGTATTGGAGGTAAACCCTGATGCCATTATGGTTATTAAGTCAACCATCCCAGTTGGCTATACACGCAACCTCTATTTGAAGTATGCACAGAAAGGAGTTAAGAAGTTCAATCTTCTTTTTTCTCCTGAGTTCCTTCGCGAGAGCAAGGCGCTTTACGACAACCTCTACCCAAGCCGTATCATTGTGGGTTATCCCAAGATTATCAACAAGCCAGAGTTTGAGGCCGAGAACAAGGCTATCGAATCAGTAACAGATGTTGATATGTTGATTGACGCAGCTAAGACTTTCGCTGCACTTTTACAGGAAGGAGCCATTAAGGAAAACATCGACACCCTCTTTATGGGCATGAAAGAAGCCGAAGCCGTTAAGCTCTTTGCTAACACATACCTTGCACTCCGTGTAAGCTACTTCAACGAACTCGATACTTACGCAGAAGTTAAAGGATTGGATAGCAAGGCTATCATTGAAGGTGTCGGTCTTGATCCCCGTATCGGCACACACTATAACAATCCTTCATTTGGTTACGGCGGCTACTGCTTGCCGAAAGATACCAAGCAGCTCCTCGCAAACTATCAGGATGTCCCACAGAATATGATGTCTGCCATTGTTGAATCAAACAAGACTCGCAAGGATTACATCGCTGATGCAGTGTTGCGCAAGGCTGGTTATTATGCAGAAAACGGTCAGTGGGATGCAAGCAAAGAGCACAATTGTGTAATTGGAGTATATCGTTTGACCATGAAGTCAAACTCAGACAATTTCCGTCAGTCAGCGATTCAAGGTATCATGAAGCGTATAAAGGCGAAGGGTGCTGAAGTAATCATTTTCGAACCTACATTGGAAGATGGTACAACCTTCTTTGGCAGCAAGGTTGTCAATAACCTCGATGAGTTCAAGGAACATAGCAAAGCAATTATTGCCAATCGCTTTGATGATTGTCTGAAGGATGTAGAAGATAAAGTATATACACGAGATATATTTAGAAGAGACTAAGAGATGGTAGAATATAATGTAAACTTAGAAGGCAAAACGGTTCTTGTAACAGGTGCTGCCGGTTTTATCGGAAGCAACCTCGTTAAACGTCTTTTTCATGATGTAAAGAACATTAAAGTGATAGGTATTGATTCTATTACCGATTACTATGATGTCAATATCAAGTATGAACGTTTGAAAGAAATAGAGGCCTTGGAACGGGACTGGACTTTTGTCCATGCGTCTATTGCTGATAAGAAGTCGGTAGATAAAATATTCACCGATAACAACATATCTGTTGTTGTAAACCTCGCTGCCCAGGCAGGTGTACGTTACAGCATTACTAATCCCGATGCTTATATCCAGAGCAACCTTATCGGCTTTTACAACATACTTGAAGCTTGTCGTCATCATGAAGTAGAGCACCTTGTGTATGCATCCTCTTCATCTGTTTATGGTAGCAACAAAAAAGTGCCATACTCAACTGACGATAAGGTAGATAATCCTGTATCTCTTTATGCTGCTACAAAGAAGAGCAACGAGCTTATGGCTCATGCCTACAGCAAGCTTTATAACATTCCTTCTACAGGTCTCCGTTTCTTCACTGTCTATGGTCCAGCAGGTCGTCCAGATATGGCATACTTTGGTTTTACCAACAAATTAGTAAAAGGCGAAACCATCAAGATTTTCAATTATGGCAACTGCAAACGTGATTTTACTTTCGTAGATGACATCGTAGAAGGTGTTGTTCGTATCATGCAGCACGCTCCTGAAAAACATAATGGTGAGGACGGACTTCCAATTCCCCCATACAAAGTATACAACATAGGCAACAACTCTCCCGAGAACCTCCTCGACTTCGTAACTATCCTACAAGAAGAGCTTGTACGCGCAGGAGTTCTTCCCAATGACTATGACTTTGAAGCTCACAAGGAACTTGTACCAATGCAGCCTGGTGATGTGCCAGTGACTTATGCTGATACTACACCATTGGAACAAGACTTTGGATTTAAGCCAAATACAAGTTTGAGAGATGGATTGAGATACTTTGCGGAATGGTATGCAAAGTATTATAAAAACAGACAATAAATAACAGATTAATATTATAAAATTATGAGCATTTTTGCAGGTAAAACCCTAATGATTACTGGTGGAACAGGTTCCTTCGGTAACGCAGTGTTGAATCGTTTCCTTCGTACAGATATAGGTGAAATTCGTATCTTCTCACGTGATGAAAAGAAACAGGATGACATGCGCCATGAATATCAGGTAAAATATCCTGATGTGGCTAACAAGATTAAGTTCTTTATTGGTGATGTACGTGATTTGCAATCATGCCGCAACGCTATGCCAGGTGTTGATTATATTTTCCATGCAGCAGCATTGAAGCAGGTTCCTTCATGTGAATTCTTCCCAATGGAGGCTGTAAAGACCAATGTAATTGGTACAGACAATGTGCTTACTGCTGCTATTGAGGCTGGTGTAGACGCTGTTATCTGCCTCTCTACAGATAAGGCTGCATATCCTATCAACGCTATGGGTATCACCAAGGCTATAGAGGAAAAGATTGCTGTGGCAAAGAGTCGCTATTCAGGAAAGACCAAGATTTGCTGCACACGTTATGGTAACGTAATGTGCTCACGTGGTTCTGTTATACCTTTGTGGATTGATCAGATTCGCAATGGCAACCCTATCACATTGACCGAGCCAAAGATGACACGTTTTATCATGTCATTGGAAGAGGCCGTAGATCTCGTTCTCTTTGCTTTCGAGCATGGTCAGAATGGAGACATTCTCGTACAGAAGGCTCCTGCTTGTACAATCCAGACTCAGGCAGAGGCTGTATGTGAGCTTTTCGGTGGCAAGAAAGAAGAAATCAAGGTTATCGGTATCCGTCATGGTGAGAAAATGTACGAGACATTGCTTACCAAGGAGGAGTGTGCCAAGGCAGAGGATATGGGCAACTTCTACCGTGTACCAGCCGACAATCGTGGTTTGAACTACGATAAATTCTTTAAGGAAGGTGACACCAAGCGTGCAGAAATTGAGGAATTCAACTCAGATAACACCTATCGTCTGAACCTTGAAGAGACCAAGGCAAAGATTGGTGCACTGGAATATATCAAGAAAGAGTTGAGTGGCGAGGGAAACTTCGTGCAGTAAACAATGCCATTATGAAGATTTTAGTTACAGGGGCCAAAGGTTTTGTTGGTAAAAACCTTTGTGCTCAACTCAACAATATAAAAGACGGCAAGGCTCGCTGCTACGGAGACCTCATAATAGATGAGGTCTTCGAGTATGACCTCGACTCTACACCCGAGCAGCTTGACCAATGGTGCAAGGAATGTGACTTCGTGTTCAACCTTGCCGGTGTAAACCGCCCCAAGGACAATGACGAGTTTATGAAGGGCAACTTCGGTTTCGCCTCTACTTTGCTCGACACCCTTAAGGCTCACGGTAACAACTGTCCCGTTATGCTTTCAAGTTCACAGCAAGCATCCTTGACAGGACGTTTCGGTAACAGCGAGTATGGTAGAAGCAAGAAGGCAGGTGAGGATTTGTTCCTTGAGTATGGCAAGGAGACAGGTGCCAAGGTATTGGTTTATCGTTTCCCTAACCTCTATGGCAAATGGTGCAGACCTAATTATAATAGTGCCGTAGCCACCTTCTGCAACAACATCGCCAACGACCTCCCCATCACCGTCAACGACCCTAGTGTAGAACTTGAATTGCTCTACATCGATGACCTTATTGACGAAATGATTCATGCATTGAAGAGTGAGGAGCATCATTGTGAGTTTGAAGGACTTGAAGTACTTCCTTCAGCAGAAGGCAAGTACTGCTATTGTCCTATCACCCACAAGGCTACTCTTGGTGAAATCGTAGACATACTCCACAAGTTTGCTGATATGCCCAAGACATTGATGATTCCAGAAATTCCTGCCGACTCATTTGCCAAGCGTCTTTATAGCACATTCCTTAGCTATTTGCCCAAGGACAAGGCTATCTTCGACTTGAAAATGAATGTAGACCCTCGTGGCTCATTTACAGAATTGGTACATACTCTCAACTGTGGTCAGGTAAGCATCAATATCTCAAAGCCTGGTATTACTAAAGGTGAGCATTGGCACAACACCAAATGGGAACAGTTTATTGTTGTAGCAGGTCACGGACTTATCCAACTCCGCAAGGAAGGCACAGATGAAGTATTGAACTATGAAGTGAGTGGCGACAAAATACAATCTGTCATCATGCTCCCTGGCTACACCCACAACATCATCAACCTTTCTGACACAGAAGACTTGGTAACAGTTATGTATTGCAACGAAATCTTTGACCCCAATAAACCAGATACCTACTTTGATAAGGTAGAACAGAAATAATAAAAGGAACATGGAACTATTGTGCAAACCGAATACAAACATATGTATTTGATTTGTTGAGGTGCAGCCAATAGACGCAGAAAAAATCTATTTTATGCAAAAGCAACCCAAATTCGATTATTCAGATATAAAGTTTAAGGATAATGGCAAATTAAAGCTCATTATCGTTGTTGGTACACGCCCTGAGATTATCCGTCTCGCCGCTGTTATCAACAAGTGCCGTCAGTATTTTGATGTAATTCTCGCCCACACAGGCCAGAACTACGACTACAACCTCAACGGTATCTTCTTCCGTGACCTCAAGCTCGCAGAACCCGAAGTGTATATGGATGCCGTAGGCGATGACTTAGGTGCCACATGCGGCAATATCATCAACTGTTCATACAAGCTCTTTGCCCAGACAAAGCCCGATGGAGTATTGGTGTTAGGCGATACCAACTCATGCCTTAGCGTTATCGGCGCCAAGCGTCTCCATATCCCCATCTTCCACATGGAGGCAGGCAACCGCTGCAAAGACGAATGTCTCCCTGAAGAAACCAACCGTCGCATTGTAGACATCATCTCAGATGTCAACATGGCATACTCAGAACATGCCAGAAGATACCTTGCCGACTGTGGACTTCCCAAAGAACGAACCTATGTAACAGGTTCCCCCATGGCAGAAGTACTTCACAACAACCTTGCAGAAATCGAAGCCAGCAATGTTCATCAGCGTCTTGGTTTGGAGAAAGGCAAGTATATCCTCCTTTCTGCTCATCGTGAAGAAAACATTGATACAGAGAAGAACTTTATGTCTCTTTTCTCAGCTATCAACAAGATGGCAGAAAAGTATGACATGCCTATTCTCTACAGCTGTCATCCACGCTCACGCAACCGTCTCGCAGCCTCAGGTTTCCAACTCGACCCACGTGTAATCCAGCATGAGCCTCTTGGCTTCCACGACTACAACTGTCTTCAGATGAATGCCTTTGCTGTAGTATCTGATTCTGGTACACTTCCTGAGGAGAGTAGCTTCTTTACCGCAGTAGATCATCCCTTCCCAGCCATCTGTATCCGCACTAGCACCGAGCGTCCCGAAGCTATCGACAAGGGCGACTTCATCATTGCTGGTATAGACGAAAAATCTTTGCTCCAAGCTGTAGAAACTGCCGTTGAACTTTGCCGGGATGGTCAGCATGGCATTCCTGTGCCTGATTATGTTGACGAGAATGTATCGACAAAGGTTGTTAAAATTGTGCAGAGCTATGTTGGTATTGTGAATAAGATGGTGTGGCGTAAGTTTTAATAATAATATTTACGGTTAACACTTCAATAAAATATATTGGAGTATTTATTTTTATGAAAGTCAATACGATAAAGGGTTTTAAATAATATAATTTGGTGCTAGTGTATAGATTGCGATGAGTCTAATCTATACATTGGACATCAAATAATAATTTATATAAGTTATTCGTTTACATAATTCTAAATACCATTCTTATTTGGTGGTATAAACAAAAATTGTGCACTAATATTATCAGCATTTTTATATGATAAAATCTAAGAAAGAACTTGAGTTCTATATCATGGCAGATTACATGATGAATCGAGGATATTTTAAGCCTTCATTAAAGCAGAGAATAAAAAACTTTTTGTTTCCAGATTACATAATGCAGTATATAATATCTATGCGAAAAGTTGCTTATTACCAACAAAACGGGGGGGGATTTTTATTGGCAATCAATAAAATACGATATAGTAGACTGGGAGTGAAATTAGGTTTTAGTATAGGTCCGAATGTTTTTGACTATGGATTAGTTATACCGCATTATGGTACTATTGTGGTTGGTCCGTCAAACCGAATAGGGAAATACGCTGTTTTACATACATCGGTCTGCATTACGAATGCAATGAAAGAAATAGGAGAAGGTTTGTATTGTTCAGCCGGCTGTAAGTTGATATTCGAAGGTAAATTAGGAAGTGGTATTACTGTTGGCGCTAATTGTGTTGTTGCTAAGGATTTTATGAAAGATAATATTCTACTTACTTCTGTTCCTGCAGTAATAAAATCTGAGCGCTCTATTTGGTATGCTACTGATAATAAATATGCTGAAAGAATAAAACTTATAGAGCAACTGAGGCAAAGGATGAATATTTAATAATAGTTTCATTATATTTTATTTATATTATGGGTAAGTTTTATATATTGTGTGATGGATATGCTCCAAATCAAGCATATGCAAATCATAATATGTCATTTTTCAGAGGTTTTTCTGAGCTAGGAGTAAAGGCGGAATTAGTTTATATTATGCCTGATACCTATGGCAGTATTATGGAACAAAAATTTCCAGGTATAAAGGTTAAGTATTTATGGAACAAACGTTTCTTAAAGAGTCGTTTGTTAAGGAATTTAAATATGGTCTATTCTTATGGAAAGTTCTTCTTTTCACTTAAGAAAGGGGATGTACTTTTACTTCTAGGATGTTCAGAATATCTTTATTTTTTAGTTCGGCGAAAAGGGGTGAAAGTTTTTCATGAGCGAACAGAACATCCTGCCGCTTATCATATCAGCAGATTCAAGTTTTTCCGAGATCATTATCTTGATTCTTGTGCCAAAGCAGATGGTGTTTTGCCTATATCAAAAGCGTTGTCAGATTTCTTTGAAAGTAGTGGAGTGAATCATGATAAATTACAAATAATCAATATGGTAGTTGATGAGTCAAGATTTACAAATGTAATAAAACAAAAGGGTATTGAAAAATATATTGCTTATTGCGGTAATGGTGCGAATCGTAAGGATGGTGTAGATTTGTTATTGAAGTCTTTTGCAATGATTTCTGACAGATGCCCTGAATATAAACTCTATATTATAGGTAAAGCTCCATCAAATGATTCCGAAAATTATAGATTGGCTGAAGAATTAGGTATTATTAATCGCGTCGTGTTTACTGGTATTGTTCCTGCTGCTGAAATTCCTCAACTACTTACAAATGCTGATATTTTAGCACTTGCAAGACCTAATAGTATTCAGAATACATATGGATTTCCAACGAAATTAGGCGAGTATTTGCTGACGGGAAATCCGGTTGTAATTACAAAAGTTGGTGATATTCCGAGATTCTTAATTGATAAAGAATCTGCTCTTATGTCAGATTGTGGAGATATTGAAGCCTTTGCAGATAATTTGTTGTGGGCGATACAGAATCCTCAAAAAGCAAAAGCTATTGGTGAACGAGGTAGGATAGTTGCACGAGAGAACTTCAATTATCTTAAAGAGAGTAAGAAAATAATTGATTTTATATTCAATCAAAATTAACTATCATTTAATGATCAACAAAAAAATAAAATTATCAAAAGCAAAAACACAAATACTTTTGCTCTATGGTTCATCTATAATTGGTGTCGCTTTGGGGATTTTGAACTCAGTTGTGAATACGAGAGCTCTTACTCCATCAGAATACGGAGACTATAGATATGTTCAGAATATTATTGACTTTATAACTTCATTGCTTCTTTTTGGATATTTTACTTCTGGTAGTAGATTGCTAGCTTTGTCAAAAAACGAGGAACAATCAAGAAATATTCGAGGTGCTATGTGCTTTGTTTTAGGAATTGCAATAAGTATGCTCATGTTTGCAATGCTGATTTTGGGATTTTATAATGTACTTCCAACAGAGACAAATTTGTTTTTTCTAGCAATACCAGTATGTGGATATTCACTCATGCTTAATTATATAAACACTGTAGGGCAAGGAGACAATCATATTGGGAGAATATCAGTGGCTAGATTATTACCTCCTGGATTATATTGTATTATTGCATTCTTTATCTATAAGTATTTTGGAGCTTCGTCATCCAAAATGTTACTATTATATGATGGTATTGGAATTATTATATATACAGCATTAATACTGTCAACTAAACCAAAATTTTCAAATCTTAAGAATTCTTTAGCGGCCTTGTCTCAAGAAAATAAGCAATATGGATTTAATGTTTATTTAGGTTCTTTGATTGCAGTCTCAACCCAATATATTGCAGGTATAACACTTGGAAAGTTTTGTATTGACAATTCTAATGTCGGATTCTATACATTATCGGCAACCATGGCAGCACCTTTGTCTATGTTGCCGATGATTATAGGCACTACTTTTTTTAAGCAGTTTGCTTCTCAAAAGAAAATAGATAAAAAAGTATTATCTTCTTCTTTTGTATTAACATTAGCAAGTTGCTTGTTGTTTATTTTTATTATTAAATATGTTGTTGCTTTCTTGTATGATGAGAATTACTCTTCTGTTGGTCTATATGCAGCTTTTTTAGCGATAGCGACTAGCATCAATGGGTTAGGAGATTTGTTCAATCGTTTTCTTGGAGCTCATGGTCAAGGTAAGCCTATCAGAAACGGGGCTTTTGCTTGTGGAATCATAACTGTTTTGGGAAATGTTTTGTTCGTATATATTTGGGGAATAAATGGTGCAATAGTAACAAGAGTTCTTTCTGCAACTATTTACTTTTTGTTTATGTCTATGAGTTATCGCTTTTATACAAAAAATACCTACAATGAATAATAAAACACTAATATTTCAATATGTGATAATTGCAATGTCTTTTTTTGCATTATCTCATTTTAATTTTGAGTATTATGTTACAGGCGAAGCATCGGATTTTAGCATCTATGTGCTAATAGTACTATTCCTAACTAGTTTCCTGTTTATACGTAATTCACAAGCATCTTTCAATAATGAAAATTTTCGCAAGATTATTGTTTCTTTTACATTATTATTATTCCTGACACAGATACCTAATATTTTACTTGCTAGTACGAATACAGCAATACGAAATATACTTCATACTCTTGCAATTCCTATGGGATACATATTAGGACAATCTCTTTATTATATGTTATATAACAAAAAAGAGGAATCCACTAATCTATGGACATTATTGTTAATACTACCGATATTCTATATTTCTTACCGATATCTTTCTATATTTTTTGTAGACCCAGATTCGCTTTTTTTTGTGATACTCCTTTTCCCGTTAGTGTTTTGTTTTAAAAAGGATACTTATAGGATTATTACTTTCGTATTAGTGGGAATAATCTGCGCTTTTTCCGCTAAAAGATCAATTCTTATAGCATATACTATAAGTTTGATGTTATTTCTTTTGCAATACTCATTTTTTAATAGGAATAGAAAATCATCTTTCAAGAGTGTCGGAATATTTGCGGGACTATTAGTAGCTCTATATTGGTTTGTAACTAATAATTCAGAAGTAATTAATAAAATCTTATTCCGATTTCAAGGAATAAAGGATGATAGTGGAAGTGGACGAACTGATCTATATGATATTTTATTAAGTTCTTTTGAGAAGTCGTCATTATGGAATCAAATGTTTGGTCATGGGTATCGTTCTGCAATATCTGTCTTGAATGGCGTACCTGCCCATAATGATTTTTTAGAAATTCTATATGATTTTGGTATTGTACCTCTTGTTATATATGTAATAATACTGATAAAATTTGTTTGTTTATGTTTACATGGTCTTAGACAGCAGTCTTTGAGTAATGGAACACTCATGCTTACTGCAAGTGTTTTTAATATTGTTGTTTTAGGATCTTTGAATAATATATTTATCGATACACTTTTCATTTTCTCATGTTTCCTTTGCTTGGGGGTCTCATCAAGTATGGTAAAATCCAATTAACTATTATGAAAATACTCTTTTTAAATACCAATATCGGTTATGGTGGTGCATCCAAGATGATAGTTTGGGTGGCAAACCAATGTGCTACGGAAGGAAATGATGTTACAATTGTTACTTATCGAGATACCGCTGTGAATCAGTTCATATCAAAAAAAATAAAACATGTGCATTTTAATCTTGAATGTAACGGAGGTTTAGGGGATGGTTTATTGTCAACTGTTCGTTTTTTAAGAAGATATATAAAAAATGAAGCTTTTGATGTTGCTGTAGCATTTCTTCCTCCATCACAGATACGATTAAGTTTAGCCTGCTTAGGACTAAAAACGAAACTATTGTATTCCCAAAGAGGTGACCCTTTCCAAAAAGGGAAGACTCTAAAAATGAAAATTGTAGAAAAAATTAATAATTGGCTCTTTTCATTTGCAGATTTCTATGTTTTTCAGACTATTGGAGCTCAACAATATTATTCTAAAGCAATACAAGATAGATCTGTCGTTATACCCAATCCGATAAATCGAATAGAACGCACTGTAGAAAGAAAAGGAAATATAGAAAGGAAAATTGTTTGTGTTGCAAGATTAGATTTATATCAGAAAAGACAAGATATATTAATAGAAGCATTTATTAAAATAGAGAAAAGATACCCCGATGTCGTTTTAGAATTATATGGAGATGGCAGTAAGTTTGATGAAGAGAAATTACATGAACTATCTTCAAATCACTCTCAGATTAAATTTATGGGAAAAATGAATGAATCTGATATAGTTGATCATATTCAAAATGCCGCTATAGGTGTTCTTTCATCTGATTTTGAGGGAATCCCCAATGCTTTACTTGAATATATGTCTTTAGGAATCCCATCTATCTCTACTGATTGTAGTCCAGGAGGTGCTGCTATGCTAATTAAGAATAATATCAATGGTCTTTTGGTGGATAGAGGAAATGCAACAGAATTAGCAGAAGCTATGTCTTTTATGCTTGATAACGTTGAAAAAGCAGAAAAGATGGGAATAGAAGGAACAAAAGTTGTTGAAGATTATTCGGAAAACAGAATTCAAACACAGTGGATTAGTGCACTAAATAAGATGTAATTTTATGAGAGGAAATACTATGAACAAGATAAATGTTAAAGATATAACAAATTGTTATGGTTGTGGAGTATGTGCAGCTAGTTGTGGAAAGAAAATAATCAAAATTCAATTGAATGAAAATGGATTTTATACTCCTTACATTGATGAACCAAATAAATGTACAGAGTGCGGTATATGTCTTGATGTATGTGCATTCAATCATAATGAGCGTGCTCTGAAATCAGATGAAACAAGTATTAAATCATGGGCTGCATGGAGTGATGATGATGCGATACGTAGAAAGTGTTCAAGTGGTGGTATCGGCTTTGAGATAGGAAAGCAACTAATTGAGCAAGGATATCAAGCTGTTGGTTGCCGTTATGACATCAAGGAACAAAGGGCTGAACATTATATTGCAACTACAGTTGAAGAGTTTGTACAATCTATAGGCAGTAAATACATACAGAGTTATACCGAAGCAGCTTTTAAACAAATTAAACGTAAAGAACAAAAGTATCTTATTACAGGAACTCCTTGCCAAATAGATTCCTTCCGCAGGATGATACGGAAATTTCGTTGTGAGGATAATTTTGTTCTTATGGATTTCTATTGTCACTGTGTACCATCTATGCATGCATGGAAGGCTTACATCAAGATGCTTGAGCCTAAAATAGGAAAGGTTACGTATGCTTCTTGGAGAAATAAGTTTGAGTATGGATGGCATGACAGTTGGTTGATGGGTATGGATGGAGAAAAGACATCAAAACCAGTGGATTGGCACGATAGCTACAATATATTAATAAGGGGAAAAAAAAGTTATATACAATCTCGTTTGTCTCAAGGCGATTTGTTCTATGAATTATTTCTAGGCGATTTTTGTTTAGGCCCCCAATGCCAAAAAGACTGTAAATATAAAATGGATAAGTCTTCTGCTGATATAAGAATTGGTGATTTATGGGGTGAGACTTATTCTAAAGACGAAAAAGGTGTAAGTGCTTTAATTTCCTTTACAGAAAAGGGACAGCATATCATTGAAAATCTTAAAGGTGTAACCTTAAAGGAACAACCTTTAAACATTGTTGCAGAAGGACAGATGAAAAAGAATGCACATCGTAAGCCATTTAGCAATATTGTAATGAGTTATTTGAAGGATGGTAAACCGATAGATTCAATGTATTTTAAATCGCTAATCTTTTCTATAAAAGTTATTGCAAAAATTAAAAGAATGATTATAAGATGAAAGTAGGACTTATAACCATATACCATGTCCCCAATTACGGTTCTGTACTGCAAACATATGCAACACAAGAATTACTTCGGAATTTAGGACATGATGTAAAGGTGATTCAATATAACTATTTTAATGATAGGTATTATAAAGAAATGGGACGTCGCCCTTCTTTTAGAGAACGTTTTTATTCTCTTAAGACCCTATTGATGCCCAAATGTAAAGCAGCGGTGCTTAAAAGGTTTAGAAAGCAGTTTTTAGACTTTACGTCTCCTTTTGACAACCAAACAGCACTTGAAAAATATGATTGGAGTGGGTATGACGCTTTTGTAGTAGGAAGTGACCAAGTATGGAATACAAAATATCTTCTGGGTGATCCGTGTTTCCTATTACAATTCGCTCCGTCTGATAAAAGAAGATTTTCTTTATCGTCAAGTTTTGCAACTAAAACAATAGCTAACAAGTATACTCCATTATTTAAGAATGAATTAAATAAATTTAAAGCTATATCTGTTAGAGAGAACAATGGAACTGCTATTATTCATAATCAATTGAAAATAGACAAACCCGTTAAGGTAACATTAGACCCTACTTTATTACTTAGCAAAGAACAATGGATCGAAAAATTCCCTTTTGGTACAAAACGAAAGAAACCTTATATTTTATATTATATGTGGGCTTATGCTTTTGAGCCACGTCCATATATATATGAAGTAGTGAAACATTTTAGCAACAAAATGAAATGTGAGGTTGTAGCATTAGAGGGAATTAGGGATTCAAAGGATTGTAAGGATATTGACTTTATTGATGCTGATAACTCTACAATACCTGAGTTTTTAAGTCTTTTCGCTAATGCAAGTCTTGTCGTAACATCAAGTTTTCATGGAACAGCCTTTGCACTCAATTTTGGCGTTCCTCTTGTTTCTGTTGTACCGGATAACGTAGGTGATGATAGGCAAACCTCTTTGTTGAAAGCTTGCGGTGCTGAAAATTGTATTGCAAAAATTGATTCCGAAATTGAAACTATTCAACCACAATATGATATAACTGTTGTTAAAGATAAGTTGGAAAACTTGCGACAGGATAGTATTAATTGGATTAAATCGAATATAATATGATAATACATCGCATAATTTCAAAAATTTGGAGCTACGTATGTCGTTTTTCAAATCGTACATATGTGAATTACTTAAGAAATAATGGAATAGAAATCGGGGGGGTAATAAATTTAGACCTTTTTCAACTGAAATTGATCTGACACGTCCTAGTTTAATAACAATTGGCAATGATTGCTATTTCAATAAGGGATTGACACTTTTGACCCATGATTGGGTAACAAGAACGTTCATTTACTCAGGAAGAGAATTTCTTCCTTCGAGTGGTCGTATAACGATTGGGAACAATGTCAATACAGCGTATAATGTAACAATTCTAAAAGGTGTAACCATTGGCGATAATGTTTTTATAGGTGCTAATAGTGTTGTTACTAAAGACATTCCTTCTAATTCTATTGCTGCGGGATCTCCCTGTCGAGTGATTATGAATATAGATGAATTTCATGCTAAACGTGAAATCAAATGTGTTAAGGAGGCTTTTGATTATGCAGTAAGCATTCAACAAAGATTTAATAGAAAACCAACAATTGCAGATTTCCGCGAAGAATTTGTGTTGTTTATTGATGGTGATAAGGTTCAACAATATCCTGAAATTTCAGATCTTATAAAATCCCAACTGGGGCCATCATATGATACTTATATAAAGCATCATAAGGCAATGTTTCCAAGTTTCGAGGAATTTCTTGCAGGTGCAGGTATTCAATAATAGAGAAACAAATAATAAACCAAAAGGTTCGGAAAAAGATGAAAGTTAGTTTTGTAATACCTGTATATAAGGTAGAGCAATACCTTGATCGTTGTGTTAAGAGTATTGTAGGTCAAACATACCGTAATATAGAGGTAATTCTTGTAGATGACGGATCACCAGATTCATGTCCATCATTATGTGATAAATATGCAGTAGAAGATTCGCGTATTAAGGCTGTACACAAAGAAAATGGAGGTTTGAGTGATGCTCGTAACTACGGAACTAAGTATGCAACTGGTGATTATCTTATCTATGTTGATAGTGATGATTTCTGGATGCACAATGACGATCTTGAAAAATTGGTGCAAGTTGCAATTGACAATCCGAATGTGGATTTCATAAATTTCAATTGCAGTTACTACTACCCAGACAGTGATACATTTTCTCCATGGACGTTATACGATAGCAAGCTTTCAAAACCGAAAGGAAAAAATGAGGTTGTAAAACTACTAACTAGCACAAGTTCTATCGTAATGAGTGCGTGTATGAAAATGATGAAACGGCAGTTTATTATAGACAATAATCTGACTTTCGTTAAGGGGCAACTTTCAGAGGACATTCCTTGGTTTATCAATTTGTTAGACTGTTGTAAGGAGTGCATGTTTATAAACTTAAACGTGTATGCATACCGACAGGGGGTCGCCGGATCTATTACTCACAACATCAGCCTAAGAAGCATTGATAGCCTTATTAATATTGTAGAGACAGAGCTACAAAAGATTAATAACCGTTCGTTTAGCAAGGAGGCAAAAGATTGCATCCTGTCATTTTTAGCATATGAATATAGCATCATACTCGGCTATCTGCAATTCTTAGACAAACAAATAGCAAAAGAAAAATACGAGTATTTGAAGCGGTATCAGTATCTATTGAAATACACTCAAGACCCTAAAGTGAAGAAAGTGAACTTAGTATATAAACTGTTTGGATTTAAACTTACTACACTCCTTCTGCAAAAGAAGATTAGAAATGTAATAAAATGATGAGCAAAATAAAGATTTGTGGAATAACCACTCGTCCTGGTACTGCAAAAATAATGGTACCGACTCTTTCTTATGTAGCAGAAAGGGGCTATGACAGTTATCTGATTTGTCAACCTTGTGACAACTTCAGTAATGATGCTATTGCGCCTATAACCTACATTCCTGTGGAAATGGGTAGAGGTGCAGTGTCACCTATAGAAGTGATAAAGTGTACTTATAGGCTATACAAGATATTTAAACAACAGAGATTTGATATTGTTCAGTATGCATCATCAAATGCTGGCTTATATGCCTCTATTGCAGCTTGGATGGCACACGTACCTGTAAGAATCTTCTGCCAATGGGGTATACCTTATACAGACTATACAGGTATGAAACTGAAATTCTTCAAGTTCATGGAGTATTTCACATGCTTGCTTTCTACAAGTGTACAACCAGATAGCCATCTAAATAGAGAATGGGCTATTAAGGAAGGTTTATTCAAACCTAAGAAAGGAGTTGTTCTCGGAAAAGGTAGTGCTCAGGGTGTTAGTCTAAAGCGATTTGATATTCAAAAGAAAACTATATGGAGAGAAGAAATCAGAAAGCAATATCAGATTCCTGAGAATGTGAAAGTTTTCTGTTTTGTCGGTCGCATTGTACCCCAGAAGGGTGTTAATGAACTAATGGAAGCATTTATAAGAATTGATAGAAATGATACTTATCTCTTTATCTTAGGTGCTCCCGACGAAATTAATTCATTGGATCAAGAACTGCTCACAAAAATTAAAAAGAAGAAAAATGTAGTGTTTACAGGTGCAGTTTCAGATCCAGAACGATATGTTGCAGCCAGCGATTATCTTGTGCTTCCAAGTTATCGTGAGGGTTTCCCGAATACAATATTAGAGGCTGGGGCATTAGGCATTCCATCTATTGTTACAAGAATCAATGGAATGATTGATTTAATTGTTGAAGGCAAGACAGGTTTCGTTTGTGAAATAAAATCTGCAGATACTCTTTATTGTGCCATGACAAAGGCTCTCACTCAAACTAATGAGGAATATAAAACAATGTCTTATAATGTGTATACAACAGTAAAGAATGATTTCGATGCAGAATACATAAAGGAATGTTTTTATAATAACAGACAGGAATTAATAAAAAAGCAAAGATCATGAGTTTAAATAAAGCATTGTTAGAATCTCCAGCAAATCATATTGGGGGGGGAAATTAGCTAATATACAGATTCTTAGATTCTTTAGTGCATTAGCAGTATCTTTATTCCATGTGGGATTTCTTGATTCTTTAGGAAGAAATTATAATGTATGGTTAGTTAACGGAGTATTTATTTTCTATGCTATCTCTGGTTATGTTACAATGCTTTCTACAGAAAGAGGTTGTGGGAAGTTTATGCTTAAGAGATTAATAAAAATATTTCCTCTTTATTGGTTTTTGACCATTGCTACTTTTATAGCAATGAAAACAAAACCTTCTCTTTTTCCATATGATCCTACATTGATAGATCTGATAAAGAGCATGTTCCTTATTCCGTATAGTCACCAAGCTACAGCTACAGCCAATGCTATGTATCCAATTGTTAGTATGGGACATACCATACAGACTACAATGCTATACTATTTGGTATTTTGGATTGTGGCTAAAATTTCTTATAAGAATAGAGGTTTGTTGAGTTTATTTGTAGTAATAGTTATTATGCTGTGTGGTATTCTTCTAGAACCAAGCTCTGCGTTTATGAAGTTTTATTTGAAACCTGACATAATATATTTTACAGTAGGTATTGCAGCATACTATATATGCAAATGCAAAATAAGTAAAAAGAATAATTCTAATTCTCTGTTATTAATTTTTGCAGCAATGTTGTTTATAGCAACTATGTGCTTTAATAATAGATGGGTATTGCTAACGTTAATTCTTCTATTAATGGTTCTTGTTATTCAATCTGGGAAATCGCCAATAATGCAATTAAGTATTTTCAAGAAATTGACTATCATGGGTAACTGGACTTTCTCTTACTTTCTTATACACCTTTATATTTTGCGTTTTGCAGAGTTTTTTGGTGGTACAATGATTAGTGCTAAAGCTATTGTATGTGACTTGATCGCCATTATCATAGCATGGGGTATTTCTTATATACTATATGAAATTATAGAAAAGCGATTTACAAATATGTTAAAAAAACGATTATTATAAAATATGTACAAACATTTTTTCAAAAGATTAATATCTTTTACTTTAGCATTGTGCGGACTTGCCGTATGTGCTATTCCTATGATTTTCATTGCTATTATTATTAAGTGTGATAGCAATGGACCTGCTCTGTTTAAACAGGTGCGTATGGGTAAGAACATGAAGCCATTCACTTGCTATAAGTTCCGCACAATGTGTCAAGGAGCTTTCGAAAAAGGTGGTATTGCCAGTTCTGAAAGTGATAGCCGCATAACAAAGGTTGGAGCAATATTACGTCGAACAAGTTTAGATGAGTTGCCTCAAATGTTCAATATTCTAAACGGAACAATGGCTATTATAGGTCCACGTCCGATTCTTGATTTTGAGTTTGAGCCTTATAAAGACTGCAAGCGTTATGCTCACAGATATGATGCTCTACCTGGAATGTTTTGTACGGTTGATCTTGAATTGAGGGCGACAGCAGATCGTGAAACTCAGTTTGAAATGGATGCTCAGTATGTTGATGACATGTCGTTAGGACTTGATGTAAAAACATTCTTTGGCATTATATCAACTGTAGTACTTGGAAAGAACGTTTATAAAGATGGTAAATAACAACTAAAAAACAAGTAATATGAATAATCAATACAATGGACATTTATGTATAGTGTTTGCACTGGAACATTATAATCCGCTGAATATGATTCGCGCTTTAGGTGAGAATGGTATTAATCCAGTTTATATCTCGGTAAAACGTCGATATGAGGTAGCAACAAAGAGTAAGTATATCTCTGAGTTATATCGTGTGGATTCTGTTGAGGAAGGCTTTAATCTGTTGATGGAGAAGTATGGACATTTGGCAGAAGGAACTGGCAACAAACCCTACATAGTGTTCTCGGATGACAAGTCTGTAGGCTATTTCGACCTTCATTATGACGAGTGGAAGGATAAGTTCATAACTTATAATGCTGGACGCAATGGACGTATCAATGAGTTTATGGATAAGTATAATATCCAGCAACTTGCAAAAAAGCATGGCTTTAATGTGCTGGATAGTTACGTTATCAGTAAGGAAGACAAACTTCCTGAAAATTTGTGGTATCCTATTATTACTAAGGATATTTCGCCTAATTCGGGTTCTTGGAAAGGTGATGTGTATATCTGTCAGAATGAAAAGGAACTGAAAGAAGCTATCGTCAAGATAGAAAGTCCTCTAATTATGATTCAGCATTTTGTGGACAAGCAGAATGAGATGGCTTTGGAGGGTTACACTATCAATAAAGGTAGGGAAATGCAGATAATTACCGAGATGAAGTGGAAGTACCTCATTCAAGGTTATTATAGTCCTTATCATGATGTAAAGATGTTTGAAGATAAGGAAATGGAAGCGAAACTTCAGGCTATGTTTGAGGAAATAGGTTTCGAGGGTGTGTTTGAGGTCGAATTCTTGATTGATAAGGATGGTACTTATTACTTTATGGAAACTAATTTCCGTGCCTCAGCTTGGAACCCGACTTGTAAGTTTGCTGGTATGCCTTTGCCTTATCTTTGGATCAAGGGTATGGAGAATGGATATATTGACCCAACAGACCGTAAGGAGTTTGAACCTTTTACATCAATGAGTGAGGTGATTGATTATGCCAAGCGTGTAGAGGGCGGTATGTGTTCTATAGCAGAATGGCTGCGTGACTTCAAGGATGCCAAATGTGTGTATATCTATGACAAGGAGGATCGTGGTCCTTGGGATGAAGTAATTAAAAACTGGGATAATTTTAAGTAATTGGATTTATGGAAAAATTATTGTTCACTGGTGGTACTGGTTTTCTTGGAAGGAATATAAAACCTATACTGGATAAGAAATATAATGTAACTACTATTGGCATCATGGATGCAGATATGATTAAGGCTAATTTTGTAACAGATGTGCCTAATTTGCCAGAATGTTATGATGTTGTACTTCATGCTGCAGGAAAAGCTCATGTTTATCCAAAGACAGAAATGGAGAAAAAAGCTTTTTATGATGTAAACCTTACTGGTACAATACATCTCTGTGAAGCATTAGAAAAGGTAGGAGTTCCTAAAGCCTTTATTTTTATCTCATCAATGAATGTGTATGGTGATAAGCCAGGAAATATGGATACAGAGAATAGCCGACCTTTGGTCGGTGATTCTCCATATTCAGACAGTAAGATTAAGGCAGAAGCTTATTTGACAGAATGGTGTAAAAAGCATAATGTTAGATTAGGTATCCTTCGTCCTTCATTATTAGCAGGTAAAGGTGCTCCTGGTAATTTGGGAGCTATGATACATGGTATCAAGACAGGAGCTTATCTAAGCATAGCTGGTGGTAAAGCGAAGAAGAGTGTCCTTATGGTAGATGATATTGCCCATCTTGTACCACTTGTGGCAGAAAAGGGTGGCGTGTATAATGTATGTGATGATCATAACCCTTCTTTTGGCGAATTGGAAGCCACTATTGCAAAACAATTGGGAAAGCGTAAGCCAATTAGCATACCTTATTGGATGGCAAAATGTCTTGCAATGCTTGGAGATGTGTTTAGTTTCATACCTATAAATTCACAACGTTTGGAGAAAATCGTGACATCAGACGTTTGGAGTAATGAAAAGGCTAAGCGAGAATTGGGTTGGAAACCAATGGATGTTTTGGAAAATTATAAAATATAAGAAAATTGACACTAACAGAATCAGTTGTATTGCAACTCGTTGCTCATGCTATAAATGTAGATTATGATTTAGATCTAGCCCTATTTAAAGATGTTAATTGGAAACAAGTTTACCAAACAGCTAAGGGACAAGGGGTTGCAGGAGTTGCGTTAGATGCTATTGAAGCTTTGCCTTTGAATTGTCGTCCACCAAGAGATGTTCTTATTCATTGGATAGGTTATGTATGCTCAATGGAAAAAGCTTATTCGTTTCATAAGAATGCCATTTATTCATTAGCAAATTTTTATTATGACAATGGTTTCACTATGATGTTGCTTAAAGGATATGGTTTGTCATTATGTTGGCCCAAACCTGAGCATAGACCAGTAGGTGATATAGATATATTCTTAGGCAAAAGAAACACACATTCAACTTTTGGACATAAAAATGTATGGAAAGCTGGTGATAATGTGATAAAAGAAAAACTTGGAATAGATGTTGACAATTCACATCATCACCATTCTGTATTTTTATATAAAGGAATATCTGTAGAAAACCATTTTGATTTTATAAATGCATATGACCATAAGTCAAGTAGAAAAATTGAAGAATGCTTTAAACAGATAGTAAGAACAGAATATTGTCAAACTGATACATGTAAATATATATATATACCATCGTGTAATTTTAATGCTTTGTTCATATTAAAACACTGTTCAGGACATTTTGCGTCAACTGAAATAAACATTAGGCAAGTATTGGATTGGTTGCTGTTTATACGTAAATACAACGATTCTATAGATTGGAAGCTATTATATTCCCAATTAGATACTTTCGGATTAACACGTTTTGCAAATATTCTCAGTTCTATTGGCGTTGATTATTTAGGAATGCCAGTCGAAATTTTCTATAAATATGAGAATGATAAAAACATTGTAAAAAGGGTTTTAAATGATATTTTATCACCTGAGTTTTCTGAATATGAAACAGGTTCACTATTGAGTGGTTTATGGGTTAAACCAAGAAGATTTTGGAAAAATCGTTGGAAGCATAGATTATGCTATAGTGACAGTTTTATATCAGGATTTATATGGACAACATATGCTAAGTTGTTAAAACCGAGACATTTTAGAATTTAGCAAATGACGTATCATTAGAATGATGCGTAGGGAATTGAGCACTAACAAAATAATAAGAAAATGAATGAAACTCTTCAGATTTCTCAACGGGGAATTGAAATGCCTGAATCTCCGATTCGGAAATTGGCGCCTTTAGCTTATAAAGCGGAAGACAAAGGTATAAAAATTTACCGATTGAATATTGGTCAGCCTGATTTGCCTACACCAAAGAAAGCGTTAGATATACTTAAAGATGTAGATAGGACTACTCTAGAGTACTCTCCTTCACAAGGTTATCGGTCTTTACGTCAAGCATTGGTAGGTTATTATGAAAGATACCAGATAAAACTTGATGTTGATGATATTATAATAACTTCGGGGGGCTCTGAGGCTGTTCTTTTTGCATTTATGAGTTGTTTAAACCCTGGTGATGAGATAATTGTGCCAGAACCAGCATACGCTAACTACATGAGTTTTGCTATTTCAGCTGGAGCAGTAATACGTACTGTTGCAACTACAATAGAAGAAGGTTTCTGTCTGCCTAAAGTAGAAAGGTTTGAAGAACTGATAAATGAGCGTACTAAAGCCATTTTGATCTGCAATCCAAACAATCCTACTGGTTATCTCTATACACAAAGAGAGATGAATCAAATTAGAGACCTTGTGAAGAAGTATAATTTGTACTTATTCTCTGATGAGGTTTATCGTGAGTTTATATATACAGGTTCGCCGTATATTTCAGCAATGCACTTGGAGGGTATTGAGCAGAATGTTGTTTTGATAGATTCTGTATCGAAGCGTTATTCAGAATGCGGCATTCGTATTGGAGCACTTATAACCAAGAACGAGAATGTACGAAAGACTGTCATGAAGTTCTGTCAGGCACGTTTGAGTCCTCCTTTGTTAGGACAGTTAGTTGCTGAGGCTTCGATAGAGGGTACAGAACAGTATTCTCGTGAGGTATATGATGAATATGTGGAACGTAGAAAGTGCCTTATAGATGGGGTTAATCGTATACCAGGTTGTTATACTCCGATGCCAATGGGAGCTTTTTATACAGTAGCCCGATTGCCTGTTGATGATGCAGAAAAATTCTGTGCATGGTGTTTGGAAGAGTTTTGTTATGTAGATGATAAAACATCTTCAATGACTCCTTCAGGAAACAAGAAGAAACCTGTTATAGGAGAAACGATAATGATGGCTCCTGCAGCGGGATTTTATATAAATCCTGAATTTGGAAAAAATCAGATTAGATTAGCATATGTGCTTTGCAAGAAAGACTTACAGAGGGCATTGATGATTTTGGAAAAAGCTATAGAGTCATATAATGTAACAACGAAATAATATGAATGATTTATCTGTCGTTGTAAAAGATATATTAGAATCCGATGATTTGCAGAATATAAATAAAATTGATTTGAAAAATATAAGCAAAGAAGCACTGATAGGAGCCTTTAATTGTTTACCAGTAGTTGGAGGTGTTATAGCTTCATATCTTCAAATTGCTAAAAATAATAGAGAGACATATTTAGAAATGGATTTCTATAGAAAACTTCTTGCTTTTATTTATGGCATAAAAGATTTACAACCTAAGGACATTAAATCTTTTATGGATGATGTTGAAGAAAACGCCAAGGATTTTTCTGGAAGTGTTGTTACGAATCTTATTAATAAAACAGATAACATTAACAAAGCGACTGTTTTAGCAAATCTTATAAAGTCAAGAGTAAACAATGATATTACTATTCATGATTTTTTTTAGATTGTCTTCAATGTTGGAAAGAATACCATACATTGATTTGAATGAATTGGAGAAATACCAAAAAGCATATTATGATAAATCTGGTGATACAGAGTTGCTTTATGCCACGGGAGCATTGAAGTTGGATACAATTGATGCTCAAGACGAAAATTTATATATCCTTTCAGAGTTAGGACAAAAACTTCTTAAATATGGTTTGTTGCGTAATACTCATGTTGAAAATCAAGGAGGAACATCTGTAAATGGTATGATAATGGATGACAACTATGTATCGAATGCAAATATAGATTCAATGATAAATTCAAAGATAGACAATCAATCTGTATATGAATTTGAAAGAAATAAAGGAAAATAAAAACAAACAACAAATGAAATACTTATTAGTAGTAGCCCACCCCGATGACGAGGTTCTTGGGGCAGGTGCGTCAATGTGGAAATGGAGTCGTGAAGGTGACGAAGTAGACGTAGCCATTATGTGTACGGAGGCAAAAGCAAGAGCTTTTCGTCCTTCGGATGCTGAATTGGAAGGTGATACGGATGCTGCTACCAACTATGTTGGTGTGAGCAAGAAGTATGAGGCTACTTTCCCGAATATCGAGATGAACACTGTGCCACATTTAAAGTTGGTGCAGTTTATTGAGGGTGCTATTCGTGAAAGTGAACCTGATATTGTAATTACTCATCATCCTGCTGACACGAACAATGACCACTTGCAAACTTCTATGGCTTGCCAAGAGGCTATCCGCTTGTTCCAACGTCAGCCGACAGTGAAGCCTGTGAAGGAGTTTTGGTATATGGAGGTTCCTTCATGTTCGGAATGGGCTATTAACGATGCCATAGACCTGTTCCGTCCGAACTGTTATGTTGAGGTCGGTCAGAACGGAATACAGGCAAAGTGTAAGGCTCTCTCTATGTATCGTGGCGTAATGCGTCCCTATCCTCATCCTCGAAGTGTTGAGTATATCACAGGCTTGGCTGCTATGCGCGGAAGCCAGTGGGGATGCAACTATGCAGAAGCATTCCAAGTCGTGTTGCGTAGATATTAAAGCAATATGAAATTATTAAAGGCTATTTGGGCATTCTGCTTCTACCTTTTTGTTCCAAGAAGGGCGAAGCGGATGCCCAATAATTGAATATAATGGTATGGAAATAAATAAAGATTTGCTCGATAATTTGTTTGAGCAGGCAAAAGAGAACCCTCGTTTACGTCAGAATTTGGATTTGCGCACTTCGTCGGCTGATACCAGCCAGCGTATGCTGAATGCCCTGCTGCCAGGAACCGTTGTGCCTATCCACAGGCATCCGCAAAGTACGGAGAGTGTTTTTCTCTTGTGCGGTAAGATTGTGGAGGTCATCTGTGATGAAAACGGAAACGAGATAGAGCGTATTCATCTTGACCCCTCCGTTGGTAATTATGGTTGTGTTGTGCCACAAGGTGCATGGCATACAGTGGAAGTACTGGAGCCATCGGTCATATACGAGGCAAAGGATGGTAAATATGGTGAGGATGGCAGTGAGACGTTTGATGCTTTCAAAGCAAAGGAAGCGGAAAACAAGGAACAGGCTTCAAACACATTCTCCAACAGTCTTGGAGATTTGAAAAAGAACATAGAGTATCTGATTGGCATGGAACGACAGTCGGGAAGTATGGATGTCATTACTCCGCTTTATGTGTCTCGTATGTTGAATGTTCCTTTGGAAGAGGTGGAGAAGGTGATGAAAGATATAGATGTTAGATAATTATAAATCAGTTTATGAATATACACTCTCTTAGCGACTTGTTGTATGCTTTGGCAAAGCAAGAAAACGAAGTTCTTAAATCTTACGGCATACAGCACCGTCCTACTATCGGAAATCAATATGAAGGTCTGACAGCTGAAATCTTGAACAAATCGATATTTTGTGATTTACATCTGACGGTGGCAAGGAATAGTTTCATTGAAGACTCAAATACTGAATATGACATTATTTTGGCTGATGGCACTGGAATGGCTGTAAAATATTCCGAACGTCAATTTATCTTCAAACCGCAACAAGTACTGGCTGTAATACAAGTAAAAAAGAACCTTTATGGTGCGGAAGTAAAAGATAGTTATGAAAATCTTGCAACAATAGCACCGCTTTACTATGGTAAGCCTACGGAAGAATATGTATGCAAATGGGCAACAACTTCGGTACGAAACTCGTTGGGTAAACATGTTTCAGCATACAAAAATGGAGAACTTAACATAGATGAAGAATACTTGTATCACACACTTGTTACTGAGCCACAAATACCAGTACGAATTGTCTTGGGATATAATGGTTATTCATCAGAAAAAAATTTCAGGAAAGGAATCGTTGAATATCTTGAAACCTGCAAGACAACGGCAAATGCACGCAAAAACGGATATGGGCCTAATGATATGCCGAATCTTATCATTTGCGAAGGCTTCTCATGTGTAAAAATTACCGGTTCACCATTTTGTCCATTGTATAATCTATCTAATAATGGTTGGTGGAACCTGTTAGGAACCTCATCATACAATCCAATGTATTTTCTTCTTGAAACCATATGGACTAAACTATCCTATAAATACCAATTGCCATCAATTTTATTTGGAGAAGACTTAAAGACACCTTGCCTTTCTCCATTCTTGGATGCAAAAATACATAAAGACAAGGGAACTCCTATAGGTTGGGACTATGGCTACAAAGTCATGACAACACAAGAACTCTCACAAAACAACATTATTGAAGAATGGAAACCTGTAGAAATTGACAAAGCTCAATGGGTTATTCTTGGAGAACTAGGAAAGCAAGGAAGTGTTTGCATAAAGGACAATAAGGATTTGGAATGCTTCGTAATTCAAGAAGGATATTCTGATTTGAATGATTTTATAGATAAACTTCTTGCAACACGTTTGGTCACAATTGACGGTGACAATCTCAAACTTCTTACCTACCAATGCGACCGTGTTTGTGTTAAAGGAAAATGGTATGCTGCAGAAAATGTCACAGGAAGGTTAACTAATTGGGCAATGAAGCAAAGAAAAGGATAGTATTATTGGGTTGCTATGACAGAAACAGAAATGATAGCGTACTTAGAAAGCCAATACAACCAACTCAAAGCGTATCAATACAAAAAGAACTATCAGATCCTTTTCAACTTGATACAGGCAAAGATGGTGTTGAATATGCATAGCTATAAACGTTCGTTATATATGGACGTTAAAAAGTTTATAGAGAACTATATTAAAGCATCAGACAAAGAGGATTATGGCTATGATGAAATATTACCAAAAAAAATAATGGATGCAGTCGCTGGATTAGAAGTAAACCAAAAATTATCAATACTTTATACGATGCGCAGAATGATGATCATGCGTGGGTATGATACAGACAGTTTGCAAGACGAAATAAGAAATTTACGCATTCAATCTGCTTGGTTAGGGAATGGTTATCAGAAATGTTATGCAGTGACTCTATGGCTATCTTCACAATGGTGGACTTTACTTATTTCGTATGCTGTATATATAATGATGGTGATGATAGTTTTATTACCAGCCCCATTGGAATGTATGCAGTTCTTTGAAATTGACTATAATGATTACAGCGATAATGAAATTTCAAATTGTATCATGAATACTTTTGCTTTGCTGACAGGAAATGATGATATATCCCCCAAAGTTAAGCCTATAGGTTTTGGTGGACTAGCTGTATATATAATAGGAGAAATCCTGTTTTATTTGATTATTGGAAATTTTGTCTATCGAAAGATAGAAGATTATATAACACAGAAATAATATGCTTAGATCTTTTTTGTTTAGGATAATATTGTTGATGTTTTCTTGTTGGATAGTAGAGCATAATGGGAATATTTTCCCAAAGTGGGCATATTATGTTTTTGTGGTAATATATTATGCTATCTATTGTTTGCTTAAACATAAACAAAAAGATATTTTGCGTCTCGCATGGGATTTCGTATTTATCAATGTGGTAATATGGGGGAAAGAATTGCATGACCCCATGACTTTTATGTTGGTTATCGTGCCAATGATTAATGCAATAAATTATACTGGAAAAAGATCACATCTAAATTTATTAAGTCTTTTGACGCTTGGAACATTGATGCTTCATCTTAGACCATTTGAACCATGGATTGTCATTCCAATTGTAGCGTTAGCTATTATGTACTTGACTTCTGTGAGAACTTATAGAGTATGGAGGACAGAAAAAGAGATTACTGAGAATGTTAACAGATATTTTTTAGATCCTTTGATGTTAAAACCTCATCAAATTTATGAGAACATTATTACTGAACTAAATAATTATTTTCATTTCAAAGAAGGGCAAGGCATAAAACTAATTACTACATATGTATTAAAAGGGGAAACGCTGTGGTTGGTAAGTGCTTCAGATTTTTTATGGACAAGAACTAGGCATCTGGAAATTCAACAATTACAAGATCTGAAAAAGTATAAAGAATTGAGAATTTTAGGTGACAACATAAATACCTATTTGTTTTATATCCCCATTGGGGAATTTGAATATGTATTTACGTGCGACGTATCAAATGCTTCATCTGTGACATTAAACTTTTATAAGTTTAAAGACATGATGAGGTTGGCATTCTCCAAAATGTCAATCTTACTTAGTACAGAATATAGAATCAGCGAAAGACGAGAGGAAAAATTCAATGAAATTAAAGATAGTGTCCTTTACGTTAATCAAGCTGTAAAAGTTATGCATTTCATTCGTAATAAAATGACCCCATTGAGTAACTTGATAGCATACCATAAAGAGATGGGAAATATGCCTGATGATATATTAGACAAAATGAAAGATAGGATAAGCAAAGAGGCCAACCAGGCGGAAACCGATTTGTCTGAAATTTTAAGGTTTGCAAACTATCTGTTAGATAAAAGTAAGAATCCATTTCTATGCACAGAAATTCAAGAAGTTTCAATATTAAAAATATACTTGATAATATCAGAAATAACGGAACGAGCTATGCAATTACCTGTGAGTGTAGACGAAAAAATAAAATTATGTGCTGACAAGGGAATGTGTCTTCATACAAATTTGGTGGAAAGCAAGATAATGTTTACAGATTGGATTACTAATATGATGAAATATTCCACAGGATGTGAAAATATATCCATGTATACAGAAGAGGGTAAACTTATTGTACATTTTGAGAATCAATGTAGAATTAAGGATAAGGATATAGATAAATTGGTAAGAGATATGAATAGCAATGCGAAAGATGCTGTGCTTGAAGGTAAGGAATATGGTTATGGCATTTATATAATTAAGAGCATTGCCAGAGAACTGGATGTTGAGATATCAGCAAAAAAAGAGAATAAACAAGACCAAGCATTCATGTGTTTGGATTTCAAATATATGATATATGGAAGAAATTAAGATACTCGTCTTTGAGGATGAATGGAACACTATAAAGGGTTCCTTTGACTTGGCTAATATTTATGCCTTTGATGGCCGTCTCAAATGTATTGCAAAATCAAGGTCACAAGATATTGACTTTACATCATGGAATGGTGAGTACCAAGCCGTTTTTGTAGATATAACCTTGGCTAAAAATACACTGTGGGATGGTTTTAATATAGTAAAGGAAATCGAAGAACGGCATTTGATAGACTTACATAAAGTAGTTGTGATGACTGGGAACAGTAAAGTTGAGGAAAAGCTGAATGAAATGGGTATTGATACAGATGTAGTAAAAATCATGTATAAACCTATAGCTTTTAATGCCTTGGCTGACCAATTACGACGGATTTTAAACCAATAGTAATATTCAACACACCTATGGATCACAATTTCTTGTATAAATACCGTAGCATTGAGAATATCAACAGAGATTTGAAATGTCTGGAAGAAAACTATTTTTGGGCATCAAAAATAGAAGAACTCAATGACGAACAGGAATGCCTATATAACAGTAAGACACTAAGAGAGAAAATAAATGTACTATGTGCCTTATTTCCAAATTGTAAAGAATCAATCAATCGCGTAAATGAAGCATTCTCTACATTAGAGAGAAGTATCAAAAATATTGGTATTTTCTCTTTGAGTAGAAATGCATGCATACCATCAATGTGGGCTTCATATGCATCAAACATGAAAGGTTATTGCATCATATATAATAAAGAAAGACTGTTCCAAAGTGTTTCTCCTGTTTTTTACAATGATATGAACATATTAGATGTTGTGTATGAAGATCAAACACCTCAGATAACAGCCGTGGATATGGTTGGGAACACTCTTTTGGAAAAAATGGTCGCAACAAAACAGACATCTTGGAAATATGAAGAAGAAACAAGAATAATAACGGATAACTTTGGGCGACATGATTATCTACCTTCAGCTCTTCATGGGATAATATTTGGAACTAAAATGTCAGAAGATGACAAGAAACACATAAAGAAATCCTTAACAGGTAGGAATATCAAGTTCTATCAGCTTTATAAAAAAGAGGATACTTATGGGTATCAATTCAAGCTCGTAGACGAATATAAGATCCCTTCACTTTTTTCTGATAATATGTACGTATATAAACTCTTTTCAAATCCGGTAGTAGATAATTTCTATGTAAGACTGAATTTTAAGCCAAAAGATAAGAAAGAGGTTATAGAGTTCATCGAAGCATTTAGACGAAAATATACAGACCGTCAGCATAACATTTATGTGCATGACAATGAAACAGAACTAGAAAGACTTACTCCTAATGATGCCGATTATGACTATTTGCAGAAACATTTGATTGCAGAGACCATGATAGGGTGTTGTGAAATAATCTTTTCTCACGGGCATTAAATAAGAACAACGCATTAACCAAGAATTATAGGTATTAAAATTATGCCAGATAATAAAACCTACGAATGGGATTTCGACCTATTTGAAAAGACATGGAGTTTGCGAGGCAGACCCTGCCCCGACTGTGTGAACGAAAGCAATTGGAGAGCATGGAAGCAATACCTGTCACGGCTGATAAGCAAGCATCTGTGTGCGGAGACCATGCAGAAAGCAGAGTTTCAAGAAGAGTTAGAAGCGGTTCGTAGAGACAAGGAAGAACGCCTTGTCCATCAGAAAAGACTGGATGAAGCTGCCGAGGTGCGCAGACGTAGAAGTTGTATGGAACGTCCGAAGATAGACTATGTGCCCAAAGGATTGTACATAGACCTGGAGGAAGCATACTCCAAGTACTTTCAACAAGTGGTGACCTTCTTCCCTGATGACAAAGACGACTTCATGTATATGCTACGACTATTGGAGCGAT
>OBII01000148.1_pt1 | contig 31466 bp, 28 predicted proteins | sample 2433771 | NCBI WGS metagenome assembly OBII01 (sample SAMEA2452127, study PRJEB22498) | human gut metagenome | biome: human feces; feature: human gut; material: feces | place: Australia | collected 2012
TTGGCTGGCAGCGTAAAGCCGCTTAGCCGTTATCTCAAATTTTAACGAACCATTGAATCAAACAACAACACCCGAATAGCGAAGAACACATTTCTTCTTTACTTCCGCATGCTCTTTATGATGGTGGTGTCGCTGTACACGAGCCGAGTCATATTGAATACATTGGGAGTGGAAGACTTCTCAATAAGTGAGAACAATGAAAGCTTGCTTTTAAATTGTTGAGCGAAGAATTTTCGTGCCAATGAGTGTAGAGTCAAACTTGTTTGAGCTATGCCGAGTGCAGCCGGTAATCATGAAATAAATCGGATTGGCAATATGCCAATAGTTAATAAATAAGTGATTTTTTTACATCTCAATATATAGGCACTTACAAAAGCGCCTATACAAAGGGCTAGGCCTTGGATTGAGTATAAAAATATAAACTATGGAAGATATTTCAGTACAATTAAGTGAGCAAAAACGTAAAGTAGATTTTAAAACTTATGACATATCAGTAAAAGAACTGATATCGATGGTGAGTGATAATATTATAAATATCTCGCCTGACTACCAACGTAAATTCAGATGGGATGATGTACGTCAATCATTGCTAGTAGAATCTGTATTCTTGGGAATCCCAGTTCCTTCTTTGTATATGGCAACAAACACGAATGCTACTTGGGAAGTTATTGATGGGCTGCAACGTATAAGTACCATTATTCGTTTTGCAGCAGATTTAAACTCTCCTGCAAGAACAAAAATCGGCAAATTAGATTTTCTTGAACTTACAGGTTTGGAAAAACTCTCTCTCTTGAATGGAAAAACTATTGATCAGTTGTCAGCTACACTACGATTAGATTTTCTTTTAAAGCCATTAAAAATAGTCACATTAAGCGACAAAAGCGATGCTCAAGTTCGTTTTGACCTATTTGAACGTCTTAATACAGGGGGATTGACATTGTCTGACCAAGAGATAAGAAATTGTGTCTATAGAGGGAGGTTTAATGATTTTATTTGTAGGTTGTCAAAAGATGAAAGGTTGAGAATACTGACAAAAAAGCCAAAGAACGCATTAGAAGATGGTACATATGAAGAACTGGTTCTTAGATTCTTTGCATATTTATATGGAAGACAAGACTTTATTCATAATGTGAAAGATTTCTTAAATGATTTCATGGAGAGTAAATTGAATGATTTTGATGAAAAAGAGTATGAAACTATATTCAATAAAGTTTTTGCTCAACTTGAGCACTTACAATATGGAATTGTAAAGTCCAGTGGACGAAAGCTTAGTTCTACAGTTTTTTGGGAAGCAATAACAGTAGGTGCTGCAGAAGCAATAAGAAGTGGTCATGAAAATCTGAATCTTGATAACTTTTATGAATGGGTAACAGCAGAAGATTTCAATAAATTAGTTACAGGAGCCACTAATTCCGCACGAATGATAAGCGATCGGATAGATTATGCTAAAGAAAAATTTTGTCGTTGATATATGTTTGCCAGTGTATTAGATGATTCTACAAAACGGCTATTGGAAGCTCGATACCTTCTTGATTTGTGTGAAAACAACATACATGATTCAAGTTCTTCTGATAAAGATGTTATTTTAAGAGGTGCTGTTTATGTATTGCTTTATGGTGCGTTAGAGTATACAATAACTCATTGTGTGTCAAGAACAATCGAAATCTTGAACGGTCGAGAATTGAAATTATATGAAGTGTTACCATCTTTATGGGGGTTGATTTACGATTCAGATTGTATGAGAATGGAAACAGCTGGTTCAAATAAAAAATGGGAAAACAGATATAAACTATTTAAAGATTTCACTAAAGAGAGATTGGTAAAGCAGATAGAGTCAACTTTATTTCCCTCATCAAATGGTAATATTAAAGAGAAACAGCTAGATAGAGTTTGGCAAACGTTAGGTCTAAAAGCAGATATGTTTGAGCCAGATAATTTAGATGTAAAGTATTGTTTGAATGATTTGGCTAATGGAAGAATGGCTATAGCACATGGAAGAGAATGTGCTTCTACTGTCGGCTCACGTAAATCATATGAAGAAATAGAAATATTATATAATTCTATAAGTCGTTATATTTCTTATATTGTAGAATGTTTTAAACAGTATATAGACAATGAAGAATATCTTCAATGACGTACTCTTTCAAGTAATCATTAATCAATTAGAGCTAACTATTAATTGGAGCTTATCAATAAACACCGAATAATTACCAAATACGAAATGAACAAGACTATTGAATACAAAGACATATGCACAGCCTACCTTGAAGGTTATTTTTATGCCAAGATTACCGAGCCGTTCATTACCAGTAAGATTCAGAGTTCTGATCTTGATAAGCTCAAGAAGACGGCAGTTGAATGTATGAAAGATTACATTGAACACTCTCAATTTTCTAATGAAGAGAAAGAGGGAATAAAAAATAACTATGAACATTGGGCTGACGTGACTTTGGATGGTATTAAGCAAAGGTTGCGTGATAGTGACAAATTGTATGAATAAGCAAGATACATTATCAGAAAATTAATGCTCAATTAACGGTCATAAATGTTATCTCTACAAAACATTATTCAAAATAAACTAATGCAGTTAACCCACTGAAAAGTAGTGGGTACGCTGTATTGGTGGATAACTTTAAATCAAGTATTATTATGAGAGGATCAATTAGAAATCAATTTGAAATGACATGTCCAAAATGTGGGGCAACAGTCATTATAAAAGAAGTGAATGATGGAAGTCCTATGCGTTGTTACGATTGCGCATTATGTCCCAAATGTCATGAAACTATATATGAGAAGGCAATAGTGGGAGCGTTCGTAACTGAAATAAAAAAGTAAGTTGATAAAAGTATAAGCCCTTCCTGTTAATAATTATATTAAGAAGGAGATACGGCTATACCCGAAATAATTACTAACCAAATAACAATTTCAACTCGTAGCTTATGTCCGTAATAAAGCAGATATACAAACTTAGACGAGACTTTCTGTTGATAGGATTAACAGGTCGAACAGGTAGTGGTTGTACTACAGTTGCAGATATCTTATGCACAGAAGATTTTAACAAACTCAAGTCCAAACACAAAGACATCAATGATTCTGTTTGGGATAACGACAGCCGAAAGAGCCGTATCGTATATAAATATATGAGAGAACATTGGCATCCGTTTATTTCAATAAAGGCAAGTGACGTAATATATTATTATGCCTTAGAATTGAATTTTGATGATTTTGTTATGGAAATCAGTACTCACGGAACAGCAGAGAAGATTAAAACGAGTGGGAGACGTGAGAATGATAAAACGATAGTAAATGCAATAAAGGTACATAAAACGCAATATGAGGAGCTTCATGATTTAGTACTTGAATGTGATACATATATTGAAAAACTTAATGATGATAAGAGTTTTGATGTAGAACAAAAATACATAGATCTTATAACTAAAGGCATTTCCGAATTTAGAAGGGAGATTACAGAAACACTTCAAAAGGATTCGAGAGCAATTCTATCGGATATACTGCAACGTTGGGGGAATAATATTAGACGTTATGACTCAGTATTAGAAAAAGAGAAAGAGAGTGAAAAAGCTCCAGCATGTTTAGCACGGAAAATTAATCGTTTTATCAAATTAATTCGTAAGCATAAGGAGAAAGCAATACAACAAGCAAATGATAGCGAGGCAAAAAAAGATCAAAACGATGATTACACACATATTGTAATAGATGCTCTTCGTAACCCTTACGAGGTATTGTATTTTCGAGAGAGATATTCTTCCTTTTATCTCATGTCCATCAATACTGATGAGCAAATTAGAAAGCAAAAGTTAGTAGAACGAGGATTTGATATTAAAGAAATCGAGGAATTGGATAAGGAAGAATCTGCGAAACGAGATTTCAGGGATTCTTATTCCAAGATAGATATTAACAAGTGTATAGAGCTATCGGATATTCATATTACCCATAATGGTATAGAAGTAAGCCGTAACCGTGAATTTGTAAATCAGATTTTGACTTATCTTTCATTAATGCGACATCCGGGTTTGGTGCCACCTTCTCCAATAGAGAGAACGATGCAAATAGCATATACCGCTAAATTGAATTCTGGATGTTTATCAAGGCAGGTTGGAGCTGTTGTTACAAACAGAGATTTCTCTGTAAAATCTATTGGCTGGAATACAGTTCCGCAAGGTCAAACCCCATGTAATCTACGCTGTTTGACAGATCTACAAAATCAAGAAGATGATAACGCTTATAGTAATTATGAACGAACGAATCATAATTTTACAGCAGGCGTAAAAAAACTATATGTTGCATACGATAAGTATCAGGATGGCGTAATAGGACTACCCTTATCTTATTGTTTTAAAGATATTCATAATACAGTTGAAAACGAGTATAAGAATCAGGTGCATACGAGAAGTTTACATGCGGAAGAGAATGCTATACTTCAGCTCTCCAAGTATGGTTCGAGTGGAATAGAAGGAGGTCGACTCTTTACAACTTCAAGTTGTTGCGAACTGTGTGGAAAAAAGGCTTATCAATTAGGAATTAAAGAAATATATTATATAGATGATTATCCTGGTATAACACGTAATCATATTATAGAGTGTGGCACAAACTCTCCCAAAATGATATTGTTTCACGGTGCAATAGGCCGAGCGTATATTAGCCTTTTCAATCAATTTCTTCCTCTAAAGGATGAAATTGAAGCTTTAACTGATATTAATCCGAAGGAGATTTGTAAAGCCAATAAAGATAATACAATAAAGACATCAGAAAATGATAAAGATAAAAACAAATAATCCTGAAGGTTTGTTGAATAAAATAAAGAAAGCCATCGAGGATAAAGTTATTGTTACTTGGTTTTTAGACAATGATGGTGACTTCTCACCAACCCAAGAACAATGGATAGGGAAAGCTTGGGTTACACCATTAATAAAAAAAGAAGATCCAGACTCGCTTTATTTTGGGATTATAGAATCTAAGCAACAAAAGATGACAAAGGTTATATATGGAGTTTTCCTTGGGCGCTTTGCAGAAATGCTGCTTACTCATTTTGATACTGATATGAGTATGCTTAGCATTAGTCCTTTGTTGGTTGAAAATATAGATATATTCATTTAATGACTACTTTTCTAAGATTCCTATCAATACTTGTTATTGTTACTGGAATATGTACATTATTATATTATTGGAATTTTTAAGTACTCATAATATAATTTTAACTCCTGAAGGACAGACACCAGACATGCCGTTAACAGGCAATATTGGAGATTTTGTAGGTGGTACCATAGGTACAATTTTTTCATTAGCAGGTGCACTGTTGGTAATAGTAACATTGCGTGAGCAAGAAGTGCAAAACACACGTGATCGATTTGCACAGAGTTTCTACGAAATGTTACATCTACACAGAGAAAATGTATCAGAGTTGAGCTTAGAAAAGAGTGGGGACGTAACACTAAATGGTAGACTGGTCTTTGCTGAATTAATAAGAGAATATACACAAGTGTACCAACTGATAGATTCATATTGTAGGAACATATTATCTTGTACAAAAACTGAGACCATAAAGAATTATTTAAAAGATGATGTAAAGCGACTGTTGTTCGAGATGAAACTTTCTTATGGATATTTTTTCTATGGTTCCGATGATTATGTTCTTTATCATGCAAACGAAGAAGAAACTCTGATACAATCAGAGATTAAACGGTTGTTGAATTATAATTATTTTACTATTTCGTCGCACAATGTTCTTCTTGGTCATTATTTCAGACATCTATTCCAAATGGTAAAAATGTTGGAGAATGAGAAGTCTCTTAAAGAATCAGAGAGATATACTTATGCAAAACAGCTAAGAGCCCAATTAAATGATAATGAGCAATTGTTATTGTACTATAATTCAATGTCTGAGATTGGCTCTGAGTGGCTTAAACCTCACAATAATAAAACTTGGGGAAGAAAACACAAGTGTCCTATCGAAAGATTTAAGATGATAAAGAATATTCCTTCTAATAAGGAAATATTAGGTATTAAGCCACAAAACGTTTTTGTTAATGATATAAGTATCTTTAATAAATATATGGCTATCTTACGAAACATTAAATGTAAAACAAGATAAACATAAAAACAAATCTTTAAACATTATAAGATATGAAAGGTATTGTATTAGCAGGTGGTAGTGGTACACGTTTGTACCCCATTACCAAAGGCATCAGCAAGCAGCTCATGCCTATTTATGACAAACCAATGGTGTATTATCCTATCAGTGTGCTGATGCTTGCGGGCATTCGCGATATACTGATAATCTCGACTCCTTACGACCTTCCTGGCTTTAAACGTCTGCTTGGTGATGGTTCTGATTATGGAGTACATTTTACTTATGCAGAGCAGCCTTCTCCTGATGGACTGGCTCAGGCATTTACTATTGGCAAAGACTTTATTGGAGACGATAGTGTATGTCTTGTTCTTGGTGATAATATATTCCAAGGCAATGGTTTCTCTGCCAAACTAAAAGAGGCTGTACGTGCTGCAGAGGAAGATAAGAAGGCTACAGTATTTGGCTATTGGGTGAACGACCCAGAGCGTTATGGTGTGGCTGAATTTGATAAGGATGGTAATTGCCTATCAATAGAAGAGAAACCAGAGCATCCTAAGAGCAACTATGCAGTTGTTGGGCTTTATTTCTATCCTAATAAGGTGGTGGATGTGGCAAGCAAGATAGAGCCATCGGCACGTGGAGAATACGAGATAACAACAGTAAACCAATGGTTCTTGCGTGATAATGAACTGAAAGTGCAGACCCTTGGACGTGGTTTTGCTTGGCTTGATACAGGCACACACGATTCCCTTTCAGAGGCTTCTACATATATAGAGGTGTTGGAAAAGCGTCAGGGATTAAAGGTCGCTTGTCTTGAAGGTATTGCTTATCGCCAGGGATGGATAGACGAGGAACGTATGCGTGAATTGGCAAAGCCAATGTTAAAGAATCAATATGGTCAGTATTTGCTTAAGGTTATTGATGAGATAAAGCAGACCGGAAATCCAAATTTATAGTTAGAAATATGAACATACTTATAACAGGAGCTAACGGACAGCTTGGCAATGAGATGCGTATCATTGCCAAGCATTCCGCAGACAATTATATCTTTACTGATGTAAACCAGATTGAGGGTGTTGAGACTACTTATCTTGATATTACTGATTTGGAGGCTATCAGAAAGATGGTTAGTGAGAACAATGTTGATGTTATTGTTAACTGTGCAGCATGGACTAATGTTGACGCTTGTGAGACAGACGAAAAGCTTGCTGCCCTTGCAGAAAAGCTGAATGCTGATGCACCAGAGAATCTTGCTAAGGCAATGAAAGAGGCTAACGGACTGCTTGTGCAGATTTCAACAGATTATGTATTTGGTAAGGAACCATACAACACTCCATGCAAGGAAGATCAAAAGGGTACTCCAACTGGTGTGTATGGCACAACAAAGCTTCATGGTGAGCAGAAGATCATGGCAACAGACGTTAAGCATGTCATCATCCGTACTGCTTGGCTTTACTCTGAGTTTGGCAAGAACTTCTGCAAGACTATGCTCAATCTTACTGCAACAAAGCCTGCCTTAAAGGTTGTGTTCGACCAGTGTGGCACTCCTACTTACGCTTACGACCTTGCCAAGGCTATTGAGGTGATAATAGAGGATTATAAAAAGGAAAACTCTTCGTCCGAGTATTCAAAGACAGGCATTTATCATTTCTCAAACGAGGGTGTGTGCTCATGGTTTGACTTCACAAAAATGATAGCTGAGTATAGCGGCCATAATGAATGTGAGATTAATCCATGCTATAGTGCAGATTATCCAAGTCCGGTTAAGCGTCCAGCATATTCGGTATTGGACAAGAGCAGGATAAAGGAGACATTTGGAGTGAAAGTGCCGTATTGGACTGACTCATTAAAAATATGTATTAACAACCTACAGAACTAAAATAGAAGATGGAAGTAATAAAGACAGCAATAGATGGAGTGGTAATCATTGAGCCAAAAGTGTTCAAGGATGCCCGTGGATATTTCTTTGAGAGCTTTTCGCAGAGAGAGTTTGAGGAGAAGGTCCGCAAGATAAACTTTGTGCAGGACAATGAGAGCATGTCGAGCTATGGTGTGATGAGAGGTTTGCATTTCCAGCGTCCTCCTTTTACACAGAGCAAATTGGTTCGTTGCGTAAAAGGTAGAGTACTTGATGTGGCAGTAGACATCCGCAAGGGAAGTCCTACATACGGGCAGCATGTGGCGGTAGAGCTTACAGAGGACAACCATCGCCAGTTCTTTGTGCCAAGAGGTTTTGCTCATGGCTTTGCTGTATTGTCAGAAACAGCAGTATTTCAATATAAGTGTGACAACTTCTATGCTCCACAGGCAGATGGTGGCATCAGCATCATTGATGCCAGTCTTGGCATAGACTGGCAGATACCAACAGAGAATGCTATCCTTAGCGAAAAAGACACAAAGCACGAACTTCTGAAAGACTTCGACAGTCCTTTCTCTATTGACATGAATCTTTATCCAGAATTTTAATAATAAACAGACATGACACAATATAAGCGTACAATCGTAATCACAGGTGGATCTGGCTTTATCGGCTCACACGTAGTAAGACTTTTTGTAAACAAGTATCCTGAGTATAAAATCATCAACCTGGACAAGTTGACTTATGCAGGCAATCTTGCCAACCTTAAAGACGTTGAGGACAAGCCCAACTATAAGTTTGTCAAGATGGACATTTGCGACTTTGATGCATTCTATCAGTTGATGCAGGATGAGCATGTTGATGGCATTATCCATCTTGCAGCCGAGAGTCATGTAGACCGCAGCATCAAGGATCCATTCACATTTGCCCGCACAAACGTTATGGGTACATTGACACTCCTTCAGGCTGCCAAGCTCTATTGGGAGTCGTTGCCTGAGAAATATGAAGGCAAGCGTTTCTATCATATCTCAACAGATGAGGTTTATGGAGCTTTGCAGATGACTCACCCAGAAGGTATCAAGCCTCCTTTCACCACAAAGGCAAGTTCTGAGAAGCATCACCTTGCATACGGAGAGGACTTCTTCTATGAGACAACCAAGTACAATCCTCACTCTCCTTATTCAGCATCAAAGGCAAGCTCCGACCATTTTGTACGTGCCTTCCATGATACCTATGGCATGCCCACAATCGTGACAAACTGCTCAAACAACTATGGTCCTTATCAGTTCCCAGAGAAATTGATACCTCTCTTTATCAACAATATCCGTCATCGCAAGCCTCTTCCTGTATATGGCAAGGGAGAGAATGTTCGCGACTGGTTGTATGTAGTAGACCATGCACGTGCTATTGACCTTATATTCCATGAAGGTAAGGTAGCTGAGACTTATAACATTGGTGGCTTCAACGAATGGAAGAACATTGACATTATCAAGACTGTTATCAAGACAGTAGACCGTTTGCTTGGACGTGCAGAAGGTGAAGACCTTAATCTTATCACTTATGTAAAAGACCGTCTTGGTCATGATGCTCGTTATGCAATTGATTCAACAAAGCTTCAGAAAGAACTTGGTTGGGAACCAAGTTTGCAGTTTGAGGAAGGAATTGAGAAGACTGTAAAATGGTATCTCGATAATGAGAAGTGGCTTGAGAATGTTACTTCGGGGGATTATCAGAAGTATTATGAGAAGATGTATGAGAATAGATATTAGAAAATTATGGTTGTATTGCGCGAAATTAAATATTTCATTTATTTTATATTCACATTGATTCGTCAGTCTATTAGAACTCGTATAATAACATGTGATAGAACGAATACTATCGAAAAAAATAAAGTGCCAAAAATTGTAAAAGGTGATTCAAAATCTACTTCAAATTATATTGTTACTTCTATAGTTACGTCTAATGGAGATATTATTATAGCTCGATCAGGAGGAAAGGTTTTTAGAATATCTACTAGTGGAATAGAAACAGAGATACTAAACATACCTGGAGCAGAAGATTGGAGAGGGTTATGGGAAGACAGCAAAGGCAATGTTTTTATTTCTCCACATTGTACCCCTTCATTAGGTTCAATAAAAATTGAAGATAGAGGAATTTATAAGTTATCACCAACAGATTATTTTTTTCGAAAGGTATATAAATTTTACAATCCACAGTCTGAAATTCAAACGGAACGCGAAAAAAATAACGATACAATTTGGACTTTTTGCGAAGATGAAGAAGGTGCCATCTATGCTGGAATGTATGCACATACAATCAGATACAATCCTTCTATATACAAATCTTTAGATAATGGAGAGACATGGGAATGTATTTATAATTTTAATACTTCAGGCCTTCTTACTAAAGGCAGACATATTCACGGAATTGTCTATAGTAGAGTAGATAAATCATTATATTGTATAGTCGGTGAAATAAATGATTTATTTAAATCAAGAGATGGGGGACATACGTGGATTTCACTTGGAGTAAAGTGTGAATTATCCAAGGGTAGTGCATTGTATGCCGTAAAGGATGGTATCATTATAGGTAGTGATTCTGCATATGATCTAGTAATGAGTAAGTATTATTTCAAGAGTCGAAAAGTAAAGACAACATCTCGATTATCTGGAGCAACTATTTTTGCAATTCGCCAATCTGATTTAACCCATAGGATTTATGCTTTTAGTAAAATTGATAGTTCTGTTAAGTTGCCTTCGTATTTTCCTCCGTTTTCAGCAAAAGATAACAAAATAGAATTATTAAAATGGTTATTACATTCTGGAGTAGCTCGTTACAATTGGCTTCTATATTACCTTAGAATGTATAAACTATTTCCAGAAGATGCATTCTTTCCTCAACATAATTATATTCTAATGAGCGATAATGATGGCGAAACGTGGCAGGTAATATTTAAAGATAAAACAACATATAAAGGACCTAATGGTTTTTGGATTACAGGATACTTTTATAAGGGTGAATGCCTTACAAGTTATATGGATGCGTCCTTAAAATTTGTAAATCCATTTATTCTTTATGAACAGGAAACTATTAAAACATTAAGTCGATTATTATAATACATATGAATAATATAAATTCAAGGCGAATTGCAAAAAACACTCTATATCTTTACCTCAGGATGCTGTTGGTAATGTTTGTCAGTCTCTTTACTGTTCGTATAGTACTTAATGCATTGGGTGCAGAAGATTATGGAATAAATAATGTTGTGGGTGGTTTTGTTACATTATTTGCCTTTCTTTCATCAACTTTAAATTCGGCATCTCTGAGATTTTTTTCTTATAGTATTGGACAAAAGAATTATTGTAAATTATCAGAGTATTTTACAATGTCGTTCTGGTGTTATGTTTTACTTGCATTTATAATTATAATATTGGCAGAAACTATAGGACTATGGTTTGTATATTATAAACTAACCATTCCTGAAGAAAGACTTTCAGCGGCTATAATTGTTTATCAATGTTCAATATTCTCTTTCGGGTATAAACTTATGACTGTTCCATACAATTCATTAGTTATTGCTCATGAGCGAATGAACTTATATGCTATTCTTGGAATTCTCGAATGTCTATCTAAATTAGCCGTGACATATTTACTGTATATATCACCTTTTGATAAATTGATAACATACACTGTGTTGTGGACTTTAATGACAATTGCAATAGATAGCTATTACATTATATATGGTCTCAAACATTTTAAAGAAAGTAGAATTAAAAGATTTTGGAATAGTTCAGTATTTAAGGAGATTGCCAATTATTCAGGTTGGTCTTTATTTGGAGCTATAGCAGACGTAATAAGAGGTCAAGGTATTAATATTCTTCTTAATATATTCTTTAATCCTGTTGTTAATGCAGCAAGAGCAATTGCTTTTCAAGTAAATGGGCAAATAAACCAGTTTGTTTTGAATTTTTACAAAGCGGTACAGCCACAATTAACAAAGAGCTATGGGGCTGGTGATATAGTAGGCTTGCATTCTTTAGTTTTCAGGTCTTCAAGGTTTTGTTATTATTTAATTCTAATACTATCTTTGCCTGTCCTTTTTGAGAGCAACTATCTTTTAACTTTATGGCTAAAGAATCTACCAGATAATACAGTTTTATTTACACGCTTAGTTATTTTAAATGCTGTTATTGATTCTATTAGTTATCCTTTGCAAACTTGCATATCTGCGACGGGGAAAATTCGTTTGTATCAATTTTTAACAGGAGGTTTATTGATTTTAAATTTACCAATGGCATGGTTATTACTTCGTAATGGATATCCGCCAGAAATAACAATGTACATTTCAATAGTTGTTTCAATAGCAGCTCAAGGGGTTCGATTGTTATTTGTAAAAGAAAAAGTACATCTCTCTGTCAGAAAATACTTTTATGATGTCCTTTTAAGAATATGTGTAGTAACATTTTTATCTATAGTTATTCCTAGTTTTGTTTTCGTTTATATGAATGCTAGTTTGTCTCGTTTCATATTGGTAGTCTTTTCGTGCATTATATCTTGTATATTGTCTATATGGATAGTTGGAATTACTCAAAATGAACGTGTATATTTTATAGGAGTGATAAAGAAAAAGCTTCATCTTTCTACTTGATATTACAATAGTTAGATAAATATAGTTTGTAAATTAAATAAAAATAAATACGATGTTAGATAGAATAAAAAAGTCAATTAAATTATACCGTGGCATTGCTAAATTGTACATGTATGATTGCAAACGGTACTTTAAAAATAGTATGGTTCTTGATCCTTATAAGACACAGGGACGTTTATTAGGTCTTATAACTGCACGTCAGCATGTAGTGGAGAAAGGGCTAACAATGCCCAATCCTCGTCTGGGATTTGGTAAGGAAAACATAATAGCTTTAGTAAGTCTTTGTAACGAATATGAGAATCGATATGATGTTGCACACGAACAGTTTGTTGCAGCAATCTCTGTATTGAAAGAGTATATTGATTTTCATAAAAAGAGACAGTTTAAACTTGATAAAGATTTATTAGAAATTATATTATCACTAATAGAAAAGTATTCATTAGTTGAAGTACACCCACAAATAAAAACAACTTCTGATGCGTTTTTTTCAAACACATCAAAATCATTTGATATCTTTGCTAGAAGTCGACACACTGTTAGAAACTATTCCGAAGAAGATATATCAGAGGAAGAGTTAAGAAAAGTTATTGAGTTGGCTCAAACTGCTCCTAGTGCGTGTAATCGACAACCTATAAGAGTTCATATATGTGATAAAAATATCGGACAAGAGGTTTTGAAATACCACAATGGAAATCGTGGCTTTGGAAATTTGGCTAATAAGGTACTTGTTATAACTGCAGATTTAAGCTCATATATGAATAATAATGAGAGAAATTGTGCTTTTATAGATGGTGGAATATTTGTTATGAATCTGCTTTATGCACTACATTTTTATCATATAGGTGCTTGTACGCTTAATTGGTCTGCAACTATTGAACAGGATAAGAATGTACATAATTTATTATCAATTCCAGAAAGAGAAGAGATAATTTGCATGCTTACTATTGGTAAGTTGCCTAAAGAATTAGCAATTGCAAATTCAGAGAGAATAAATATAGATAGAATTATAACATTTCACAATAAATGAAGATAGGAATAATTACCATACAAAAGTCAGAAGTAAATTTTGGAGCGTGTCTTCAAAGTTTTGCACTTTGGAAATATGTTTCAGATCTAGGTCATACTTGCGAAGTGATAGACTTGTTACGTCCATGTCATAAAGATTATTGCATCAGTCCATCTTTTGGTGAGAACAAGAAAACTTTGCTCTGCAAAATAAATTGTTTTTTACATCGTGTTTTGAAAAGAAATAAGAATAATGGAATTCTATACGATAGTTCAAATTTCTATACAACTTTCAATAACAAGGTGAGGTATTCAAAACAGTTTAAAAGCGTTGAATCTTTGTATAGTTCAGTTCTGGACTATAAAGTACTTATATCTGGTTCTGATCAAATATGGAATCCTAATATGCCATTTATAAATGCTCCGTATTTTTTGACATTTGCATCTAGTAATGTAAAAAAAATATCATATGCCTCAAGTTTTGGTATTGATAAGATACCTGATGAGGTAAAGTGTGATTATAGAAGGTGGATGCAAGATTATTCTCATATTTCAACAAGAGAAGAAAGTGGTGCAAAAATTATCATGGAGGTATTAGGAAAAAAAGCTCAAGTTGTATTGGATCCTGTATTTCTACTTGAAAAGACCCAATGGCAAAAAGAAATGAAACCATATAAAGGATTGCAATCAAAAAAGTATGTATTACTTTATATGCTTAAATACGACCAGAAAGTCTTAAATAATGCAAAGAGAGTAGCTAAAAATAAAAATCTTACATTATATATTGTAATGTCAGATCCTAAAGTTATTGAACTAGAAGATGCTATACAAATAATGGATATAGGTCCTGCTGAATGGTTGTGGTTAATAGATAATGCAGATACAATGGTAACAACTTCATTTCATGGAACTGCTTTTTGCTTAATTTTTAAAACTCCTTTTTTTGTGTTCATAAAAAAAGAAAGTCCCACAAATACAAGAATTGAAGGCTTACTTACAGCTTTTGATCTTCAAAATCACATATATGATGAGGACGTAGAATTTATTGTGCCTAATTCAAATATATTATTTCCTAGTACAATGGATACTACAATGGAAAGATATAGAAGAAAATCAAAAGATTATTTGAAAAACGCAATAGAAAAATGATAATAATAACAGAAAAGTCTCAGTGTTGCGGATGTTCCGCTTGTCAACAGATATGTCCCAAGAATTGTATTTCGATGCAAGAAGATAATGAGGGCTTTTTATATCCTAAAATTGATTCAAATTTATGTGTAAATTGTCATTTGTGCGAGAAAGTATGTCCAGTACTTAATAGATATGAAGCTTCTGTGTACCCCTTGAGTTTTGCATGTATAAACAAAGATAAAAATATCGTTCAGAATAGTTCTTCAGGTGGTTTTTTCACAGTTCTTGCTAAGTATATAATCGAGAAAGATGGAGTTGTTTTTGGTGTTAGATTTGATGATAAGTGGTCTGCTATTTTTGATTACACAGATAATGAAGAAGAATTATATAAATATAGGGGGTCTAAGTATGTTCAACCATTTGTCGGTGATAATTACAGAAAAGTAAAGTCTTTATTATCAGCGGGGCGTCCTGTGTTATTTGTAGGAACATCTTGTCAAGTATCGGGTCTAAATCATTTCCTAAGAAAAAAATACGAAAACCTCATTACAGTTGATATTGTATGTCATAGTATTCCATCTCCTAAAGTATGGAGGAAATATTTAGATTGTATTAAAAAGCAAAATGAAATCTATAGTATAACCTTTCGTGATAAGTCTTTTGGCTGGCGAAATTACGGATTAAAAATAACAGGTAAATCAAAAGATGGTAATTTGTTAAATATTATACATGAAGGTAAAGATCAAAATTTATATATGCGTGGATTCCTAAGTGATTTATATACTCGTCCTAGTTGTTTTAATTGTCCTGCTCGTAATTATACCTCTGGTAGTGATATTATGATTGCAGATTTCTGGGGTGTTGAAAAATATCATCCTGAAATAGACACAAATAGTGGGATATCTTTAGTTTTGGTTAAAACAGATAAAGGAAAAGAAGTATTTGAGAGTATCAAAAATAATTTTAATACAATACAAGTCTCTTATGATGAGGTTGAAGATAAAGGACTTCATAGACCAATTACCTCATCAAGCAAACCCCATTATTATAGGAGTTATTTCTATAAAAAAATAAAACAGAAAGAACTGTTAGAACTAATAAATGAATGTTTGGATAAAGGGGAAAAGAGGCAAATGTGGATTCGAAAAGTAAAAAAAATAGCAGAAGCATTAGGTGTAAGAATAATTCTAAAATTAATAAAGAATAAGAAATAATGAAAATAGGTTTGATATCATACCATAGTGAACCCAATTATGGAACAATGCTTCAAGCATTCGCTTTATCAAGGGCACTTAACATTTTAGGTTTTGAAAACGAGTATATACAGTATAAGAATACCCCCAAAAGATCATTCTTTTTTTATCTGTTAAGAAAGGTCGTTCGTGCAATAGTTCCTGCTAAATCAACACAGTTTGATTTCTTCTTTAAGAGAAAAGAGTTTGCCTCAACCCTTAAGGCTTTTAATGTATTTCATGATATTTATATACCAATATCAAAGAAAAAATACTATATAAACACGGTACAAGCGACTAATAGCTTGTATGATAAATTTATTGTTGGAAGTGACCAAACATGGAGTGAATATATGAATCGTTCTGATTTTACTGTTAATTTTTTGAGCTTTGTTACAGATGATTTAAAGAAGAACTCATATGCTCCAAGTATAGGAACCTTAACAATTAGTGAAGAATTTACAAACAAACTAGTACGGGAATTATCTTCATTTAACCATTTATCGTGTAGGGAGAAGGAAAATTGTAAAAAACTTTCAAGGCTTATAAAAAAGGATGTTGAATATGTTTTAGATCCGACTTTACTATTAACAGTGGAAGAGTGGAATAAAATTGCTGTAACCCCCAAACTTCCAACAAAGAAATATATTCTTGCCTATATTTTAGGTGAAAAAGATTGTATAGCAGAATATGCTGATCTGCTTGGCAAGAGAAAAAAAATGCCTGTCTTTTATATTTTGACTCGTCCAAAATATCTTAATAAGGCTAAATGTTTAAGAGGTATAGGACCTGCTGAATTTGTTGGTTTGATACGTGATGCTGCTTATGTTGTTACTGATTCTTTCCATGGAACCGCTTTTTGCCTAAATTATGGAACTCTTGTCTATAGTTTTACAAAGCGTGAAGTTACAAAAAATGATAATGCTATAGATAACGATCGAATAAAGCTACTTCTTTCAGAGTTTGGCTTAGAGAATAGAGCAAAGGATGATAATGATACAACCTTTGAAAAAGATTATGACTATAAAATGTATCATGAACATCTTGAGGATTTTCGTAAGTTATCATGGAATTATTTAAAAAGAATTTAACATATGAAAGTAATTTATATTAATCATAGTTCTGGTATTCAAGGAGCAGGCTTAGCTTTAATAAATATCGTAAGTGGTGTATTAGCATTGGATGTAGAACCTATTGTTGTTTTGCCACACGAAGGTCCTTTGGCTGATAGGTTCCGAAAGATGGGAGTGAAGGTCTATTTTGTTATGCACTACAATGCAATATATCCTCGCAGAAAATTTTTAGTTGATTATGTATTATACCCTTATCGTTTATTGCGGACATTATTATTTAATAAAATTGCCGAGTATCGCTTCCGAATGATAGTGTTAGAAGAACATCCTGATATCATTCATTCAAATAGTGGAGTCATTCGCTTTGGCGAAAAAATTGCCAAAGGCTTAAATATTCCCCACGTATGGCATGTGCGTGAATTTCAATCAAAGAAATTCTTTGGAAATCCATTGGGTGGAGAAAAGAAAGTTAGAAAACTTTACCATTCTCTAAATAATCATTGTATAGCAATAACAAAAGCAGTTTTTCAATATTTTGATTTAGATAGCCTAAAAGATTGTGTAATATATGATGGGGTCTTTCCTGCCAATATAACTATTTCTAACGTACAAGATAAAAAAAAATATTTACTCTTTGTTGGAGCACTTCAGAATGGTAAAGGTATTTATGACGTTCTTTCAGCTTTTGATGCAGTTGCTAATAATATTCCAGAATACGAGTTGTGGATAGCTGGAAAAGATTATGTGAACATATCACATGAAATATCTATTAGACATAATGCCCATCAAATTAAGTATTTAGGATTCCGAACTGATATATATAGTTTGATGGCTAACGCTACAGCATTATTAGTACCAAGCTACAACGAGGGTTTTGGATTTATAACAGTAGAAGCAATGCTAAATAAGACACTTGTTATAGGAAGAAATGTTGCAGGCACAAAAGAACAGTTTGACAATGGGAAGGACATGTCGGGTATGGAAATAGGAATACGTTTTAATACAACAGAAGAACTTTCTGAAAAAATGCTTCAAGTGTGTAAAAAGAATCAATCTTATTTCAAGCAAATGATAAATCAAGCCTATAATGTGGTGATCAGTAATTATACGATTGAAAAAAATACGCAACAAATAAAAAATTTATATGAGCAAATTTTACGCAAATAGTATTTCAAAAAGAAATAAGCCTCTATTTATGTTATGTTATTACATCATTTGCATGTTATATTCACTTCATGCATATATGTTTTGGCACATAGACAATGTGATTATTACACTAACAATACTTACGGCTACTATATGTGTACATATAGTGTATTCTAAATATTATTCTTATGATGGTAAACACATTGCATTTTGTTTGTTAGTCGCAGTGTTGATGGGAACACATGGTAATATGAATAATTATATTTTTAATATTATAAACCTATTTCCTTTCATAAGTTTTCTATTTTTAAAAGAAGAGCAAAAATATTGCGTTTTCTATTCTTGGCGTAGAATTTTTATTGTTATAGTTGCCATTTCGTTGGTTTGTTATATTTTTATACACTTAGGAATAAGTTTGCCATATACTATAGATTTTTATGGAGATTTAACAGGAAATCATTATTATGTCGCAAGAAATTATTTTCTGTTAATTCAACTACAAAGCATTTATACAGATATAGCTTTAGAGCGTTTTCAGTCAATATTTCTAGAACCTGGCTACCTGGCCTGTTTAATTGTGATGATGTTTTATATTGATAATTTTAAATTTAAAGGACGTAAAAGTAATATAATTTTATTTGTAGCTCTTATTTTGACATTCTCCATTGCGGGATATTTGTTATTTGTCTTATTTTATATGATAAGAACAATGAAAAATAATAGATATAAAATACTATCTATAGTTGGTGTTTCATCATTGATTTTGGGTGTTTATCTGTATGGTATGTATTATAATGATGGTAATAATGAAGTGAACACACAGATTCTTGGTCGATTACAATATGACAACGAACGAGGTACTATTGAAGGTTATAATAGAACAACAGAAGTTTTTGATGCTTATTTCGATAATTTTATACTTAGTAGTAAAGTTATAATGGGAGATTATCAAGGATATGAGCGCTTATTTGCATTTGGTGGTCCGAATGTAGGAATCAAGTATTACATAGTTGTGTATGGATTATTAGGTCTTTTATCATATTGTCTTTTTTTATATAGTCCATTTTTTAGGACTATAAGGAGAAGTTATTTTACATTAGCATTTATGCTATTATGGTTTGTTATCTTTGCTAGAGGTAATTATGTAATGTGGATGAATGCGTTTCTGATAACATATATTTTTGGGTTAATTGTAGTAGAAAAAGAATAAAACATAATGAAACATATGATAAATATGATAAAATCAATAAGACGATTAGTATGGAAAGTTTGTTTTTTCCACAATCCTGTCAAGTATGCACGTAAAATAGGTGTTAAGGTTGGCATAGAAACACATTTTGTAGATTGTCCTTCATTTAGTAGCGAACCTTGGTTAATCAGTATAGGTGAAAGTACAAATATTTCATCGGGCGTGTCTTTTATTACTCATGATGGTGGCAGATGGGTGCTTGATCACTTGTATCCACAAGATGCTCCATTTTATAAAATTGGGCCTATTAGTGTAGGTAGCAATTGCTTTATTGGAATGGGGACAATGATTCTTCCCAATGTATGTATCGGAGATAACTGCGTTGTTGGGGGGGTAGTATTGTAACTAAAAGCATACCAAAAGGTCAAGTATGGGCTGGAGTTCCTGCTCATTTTGTCTGCACAATAGAAGAATATAGAGAAAAGATGCTGAAACAAAGAAAAGACATCAATTGGAAAGATTATTGGGAAGACAAAGAAAGAGAATTAAAAAGAGTATTTGAAATAATTTAATAAATAAACTTATGAAAACAAAAGCAAGAGTAATAGCAATATATTTACCGCAGTTTCATCCAATTCCTGAGAATGATGAAGTATGGGGTAAGGGATTTACAGAATGGACAAATGTAGCACAAGCACGACCTCTTTTCAAAGGTCATTATCAACCACGTATTCCACGTGATTTTGGATTTTATGATTTAAGAATGCCTGAGGTTCGCGAATTACAAGCAGAGTATGCAAAAAAAGCAGGCATTGAAGGCTTCATGTATTGGCAGTATTATTTTGGTGGAGGCAAGATGCTTTTAGAACGTCCATTTGAAGAAGTTCTGAAAACGGGGGAACCAGATTATCCTTTCTGCTTAGGTTGGGCTAATCACAGTTGGCAAACACTTACTTGGAAGCGTGATGCTAGCAAGAAAGAGGGAAAGACAATGATTATGGAGCAAAAGTATGATGGAGTAAAACAATATACGGAACACTTCATGTACAATCTTCCAGCTTTTAAAGATCCGCGATACATTACAGTTGATGGAAAGCCAATGTTTGTGATTTGGAACCCTAATGATCATTCTGATGAAATAAAGTTATTGATTCAAACATGGAGAGAATTGGCAATAAAGAATGGATTAAAAGGTATTCACTTTGTTGCTAGAAATGTAGAAGTTGGCAAAAACTGGTTTGACCTTGGTTTTGATGCTCTTTACGAAAATCGCGAAATTACTGCAATTCAAGGACATGTCAAACGTAATTTAGTGCAAATAGTAAGACGGGGTATACAAGTCTTATTCGGAGTTACTACTAACTTGCTGAAAGCAGATTTTGGTAAACGATATAAGCTATTGGTAACAGACGAAACAAAGAAATCCAATGTATATCCAACTTTATTAGCAGGTTATGATCGTTCACCAAGAGCAGGACGTGCTGCTTCTATCTTCTATAATTTCACCCCTGAAACATGGAGACTACACATAAAGGATGTTCTTGAGCACATTAAAGGAAAAGATCATGAGCACAATATAGTGATGTTAAAATCATGGAATGAATGGGGAGAATCCAATTATGTTGAGCCAGATTTAAAATATGGTACAGCAATGTTAGATGTGTTAAGAGAGGAAATTCAAGAAGCATAACAGTTAAGTAATTTTTTTGTATTAATGAATACTATATATTTTGTAAGTCGTGCAAAAACATCTGGCCCTATTAATCAGGGTTTGAATATATTGAACGGCATGAAGCAGAATGGCCGAGTCCACTCTACTTTTGTTACTTTGGACCCAGAAGTCGCGGAAGATTCATGGCTTTATAGATATAAAGAGGCAGGAATTAATATAGCGCAATTTAATGTGCCGTTGTGGAAGACATTGTTTGCAATACCAAAATTGCGTCGATATGTGAAAGACAATGCTATTGATGTTATTCATGCAAGTGGTCTGAGGGTATGCTTTGTTGCATTGTTTGCTCATACTAAGGCTAAAATTGTAATAACACAACGATGTAATCCAAATGAGATAGCAGAAAGGTATTCACCTTTGATACAGCCGTTCTTTAATGGTTTTTATTTATGGCTAATAAAGAAAATGGATGTAATTGTAGCATGCTCGAAATCAATACAGAAGATTTTGATAAAAGACTATCATATAAATGCAGAATGTGTTCAAAATGGTGTTAATACAGATTTCTTTAAACCGCTCTCAAAAGATGCAAAGCAACAACTTAGAAAACGGTTGAATTTGCCAGTTGACAAGAAAGTCTATTTGGTGTTAGGAAGTTTTAGACATAGAAAGAACAATGGCTTGATTGTTGATGCTTTTAAAAAAATGAATCCAAAAGATTCTGTCGTTGTATTTGTAGGACGTGGAGCTGAAGAAGAAATGCTTAAAGAAAGTGCTAAAGGATTCCATAATATTATTTTTATTGGGCATACAAATACACCTATTGACTATCTGCAATCAGCGGATATTTTGATATCTGCATCATTGGCAGAGGGCTTACCTAATACGGTATTGGAAGCAATGTCTTGTGCTCTTCCTTGTATTTTATCTAATATTGGTCCTCATGAGGAAATTGTTGAAGGTACAGAAGCTGGAACTATTTTTGATAAAAATAGTGTTGATGAACTTTGTTCTTGTATATGTGATGTGTCTTCATGGAATTTAGAAGAGAAATCTAAAATTGCACGTAATGTTGCTGTAGAGAACTTTGGAATAAAGTCACTAGCTGCAAAGTACGAGTCAATATATAAGGAAGTTATAAATATGAAATAATATAATAGTAATATGACTCCATTTTCAATAATAACATCAATATACAAAAATGATAAACCAGAGTTTGTGAGAGTAGCTTTGGATAGTATGCTCATAAATCAAACTGTAAAGCCAACAGAGATAGTACTTGTACGTGATGGACAGGTACCTGAGGTACTTGACAAACTGTTGAATGAGTATGAGGCTCGCTATCCTGAAGTATTCAATATTATACGTTTGAAGCAGAATGGTGGTCTTGGCAAGGCTTTGAAACTAGGAGTAGAGTCTGCAAAATATGATATCATAGCCCGAATGGATAGTGATGATATCTGTTTGCCGAACAGATTTGAACTTCAGTTGCAATATTTGGAACAGCATCCAGAAGTTGATATTATTGGTGGCCAAATGACAGAATTTATTGACACACCGGACAATATTATTGGCAAACGTGTAGTTCCTTGCATTAATGACGAAATATATGATTTCATGAAGGGTCGTTGTGCATTGAATCACGTAACCGTAATGTTCCGCAAGGAGGCGGTATTGAAAGCTGGTAACTATCAGGATTGGTTCTGGAATGAAGATTACTATTTGTGGGTTCGTATGATGATTGCAAAGTGTAAGTTTGCAAATGTGCCAGATGTACTAGTTAATGTTCGTTCTGGTGCTGATCAGTATGCCCGTAGAGGTGGTCGTAAGTACTATGAGAGTGAGAAGGGTATCAAAAAACTCCAATTAGACAACAAGATAATTACAAAGATGGAATATCGCTATTTTGTGGCTCAAAGATATATCATTCAGATACTTATGCCTAATTGGTTGAGAGGTTGGGTTTTTAGAACATTAGCAAGAAAGAAATAATCAACGGTATGAAAATAGGAATAATCACACACTATGATGTGCATAACCATGGCGCTATTCTACAGATGAATGCTCTAATAAAAGTACTTCGTCAGAAATTTAATGCAGATGCTCATGCTTTGCAGTTTGACAAGAACTATGATTTCTTGGGTAGAGAGCTTAAAGCAAAGTATGAAATAGGAATTAAATCGGTAGGTATTTATGTGAAGTATCTTTTCGATAGAGGTTTGAAAGTGTTTTTGTTTAATGTAAAGAAGAAAGGACTGTTTGAAGAATTCAAGAAACGTGAGAACTTGATAGGTGACTATTATAGTGAAAGCGAAAATCTTGATGCTGTCATTATAGGTAGTGATGAGGTTTTTGCCCTTCATACAGGTCCTACGCCAGTTCTTTTTGGACATGCTCTTCCTACAGATAAGGTTTTTGCATATGCAGGCTGTTTCGGTCCGACAAAGATTGACGATATCAAGAAATTGCATTGCGAGGCATTTGTGGGAAGTGGTTTGGCTTCAATGAAAGGACTGGCAATGCGTGACCAAAACTCTATTGATATTGCTAAGGAACTGACAGGTAGAGATTCTAAGTTGGTGGTGGATCCTGTTATTCTCTATGGATATGAGGAGGAATTGAAAGAATTAAAAGACCCTAAACTTCCTAAGTATCTTTTGGTGTATGCTTATGAGACTCGCATGAATGATCCAAAAGAGACCAAGAAGATAGTGGAGTATGCTCATAGCCATGGATTGAAGGTGGTATGTCCAGGATTCTATCATGGATGGGCCGATATCAATATCAATACTGATCCAGTGGAGTTGTTACGTTACTTTAAGTATGCTGATTGTGTTGTGACAGATACATTCCATGGAAGTGTTATGTCTATCATTACAGGCAGAGAGTTGGCTGTTAAGCTTCGTGACAATAGCAACAAGTTGCTGAATTTGCTGAAGGAGTATGGCTTGGAAAATCGTGTTATTGATGGTAGCTGGAATCTTGATTCTATCTTTGCAAAGAAACAAGACAATGAATATGTAGCCAAAGAGGTCGTTCGCAGAAGAGAGGATTCTATGGCTTACCTGAAAGAAATGATTGAATTGTAACGATATGAATATTCATGATAAAGATACATTGCATGAATGCACCAGTTGTCAGATGTGTGCAGCTGTTTGTCCTAAACAGGCAATCTGCATTCATCTAAATCAGGACGGTTTCTACCGTCCTGTGATTGACGGGGATAAGTGTGTGGATTGTGGTATTTGCAAGAGTGTATGCTATAAGTACGCAAACATTCCGGAATATAAAGATGTAGACAAACTTCTCAACTATGCAGCTTCAGCCAAGAGTGATGCGGTTGTTAGTGGTACAACGTCTGGAGGTCTTGGTGATATTCTTTGTGAACAGCTTGTGAATGAGGGGTACTTGTGTGTTGGAGTGACGTATAATACAGAGAAGAACATTGCTGTAGATACAGTTGCTAAAACACGTGAGGAGAGTATTTCGTTCAGGGGGTCGAAGTATATTCAGTCTTATACATACAATGCGTTTAAGTCAATTGTAGACAATCACTTAAACGACAAGGTGGCTGTATTTGGTACTCCATGTCATATATTTGCCATTGATAAGTATTTGAAGAAGCGTAAAAAACGTGATAACTTTATCCTTATTGACATCTATTGTCATGGTTGTCCATCGATGAATGTATGGAAGAGGTATCTTGAATATGTGAATGGTAAAACTCATGAAAAATCGTATGATTATGTGAGTTTCAGAAGTAAGGCATACGGATGGGGTAGTTATTATGTTGCCCAGATGAAGAAAGGTGGCAAAACTCTGTTTACAAGTCCCAAGATTAACGACAAGTTCTATACATTATTCTTCTCGGATGTGTTGCTTAACGAATCTTGTTATGATTGCAAACTCAGAAGCACGATGGATTCTACAGATATCCGTATTGGTGATTTTTGGGGAAAGGCTTACTTGAAGAACACAAGAGGTGTTTCGCTTGTGACTGTGAATCATGCATCAGAGAAAGGTAAGACATTGTTTGAAAAAGTTAAGGATAAGATAACATACAAACAACATCCTGCAACTGATTGTATCAGTTATCAAAGTTGGGGATTGAAGTATGATATTGAATCGGAATTGAGAAAAAAGTTGTTTGCTTCTTTGGCAGACCCAAGAAAGACAATCGAAGATACGGTTAGATTTTTCTGGCAAAGCAGATCTTTGAAGGCAAGGTTAAAGCAGAAAGCTAAGAATTTCATCCTCTTGATGCCAAGGCCGGTTGTGGCTTTTTTTAAGGGATTGGTGTGACGAGTTGAATTGAAAAGGAGATAATGAAAAATCTTTCACATCCAAATTTTTCCGATGCTGAGAAACAATGCATTTTGACGAAAAAGAAAGCTTATTGTGATAGAAATTAGTAACTAACACATTAAAAATATTATGAGAATACCATCTATAGATGAACTGATAAACCATATTACTGATTCTCGAAGTAAAGAGGGTCTGAATGAAAATATATAGAGATTATGGATAAGTTGTTTTATGAGTTGATTCGTTTGTCGGTTGGATCATGTTCTGTGTTATCCTCTCACCCTTCTTCTCATGAATGGCAGTCTTTACGTACTAAAGCAATAAAGCAAGCTATTGATGGGGTCTCATTTGAAGGATTCTTGAAATATCAAGAGTATTCTGAAAATGTACAGGAAAGCAAAAAAATAAAACTCCAATGGATTGCAATTGTATTGCAGTTAGAGCGACGTAATGAATTGACCAATCTTCGTGCTCAGCAATTATCTGATTTCTTTAGCAAAGGAAAATTCAAAACTTGTGTTCTTAAGGGCCAAGGTGTAGCATTGCTTTATCCTAATCCTAAACACAGACGTTGTGGTGATATAGATCTTTGGGTGGAAGGTAAGCGAGATGATATTGTAAATTATATACGTTCTAAAGGCGTTAAGGTTTACGATGTTCATTTAGTTCATGCAACTGCTGAGTTCTTTAAGGATGTGCCTGTAGAGATTCATTTCTGTCCAAGCTGGATGTATAATCCAATTTTGAATAGAAGACTGCAATTGTTCTTTGCATCACAGGCATCAGAGCAATTTGCACATTATGATGAGAAAGTTGGCTTTGCTTATCCTACTATATTCTTCAATCTTGTACATTCTATGGTGCATATCAATCGACATGTGTTTGAAGAAGGTATAGGTCTTAGGCAACTGATGGACTATTACTTTATATTGAAACATTCTTCTCAAGAAGAACGGAGTGAGGCTTATAATGTGTTATGCTCTGTAGGATTAAGGAAGTTTGTCGGGGCTGTGATGTATGTCATGCAACAGGTGTTCTTGTTGGAAGAAGACTTGATGTTATGCAGACCTAATTCAATTCTTGGCTCTCGTTTGCTGGATAGCATTATGGCTGGAGGAAATTTCGGAAAGGCTCTCGGCTTGAAGCATGGAAGTAATAGACTGGAGAAAGGGTTTCTGCAATTGAAACATAATTTAAAACTAATGTTGCCCTATGCCAATGAAGCCATGTGGATACCATTCTTCCAAGTTTGGCATTATGGATGGAGGAAAAGGCATGGGTATTTGAATGTTGAGTTTTGAGTGTTGAATTTTGTAATCGGCTGTGCCGCTTGCCAAAGCAAGAATTGTCGGCAAAGCCGATGTCGAATTGCCGAATTTTGAATTATTATGGCTTAAATCATTTCTGTCTCGCAAATAATATATATCTTTGTAGAAGATAATCCCTAAACATTAAAGTTATGCGACACATAGAAGAACGAGACATAAGTTTACCGACTGATTCCACAAGAACATTTCTTAGAGGTTGGCGAAAAATAGGATGAGATAGAAACAAGAAATAGTTATATTTTAAAATGGGATAATATGACAATCCAAGAGTTTATAAAGATTTTAAGAAAGGAAGAAAAGAAAAGGGACATACGGCATGAGAAGACTCCTGTTAATTGTAAGCTCTTAAAAGAAAAATGTTGTGGTACATTTGAAGCCGTATTAACTGGAAATGGACAGGAAAAATGTTTAATACCTCAAGTAGGTTCCTTACATTTTCTGTATAGAGGGCAAAACCAAGAGTTTGTACCTTGTGTTCCTTCATTATACCGTGGTAATCCTTCCGAAGCTGAAATCTTTATTGAAAGAATGCGTTTGGTGGTATTCCAAAGGTTGTTAAATACGCATCCTGTCATTAAAAACTTTTTTAATAAACATCATTTTAAGGTTGATGTTGAAGGTCTTGCCCAACACTATGGTTTGAGGACATCTGTTTTAGATCTTACAAGTAGCTTAGATATAGCTTTGTTTTTTGCAACATGTTGGTATGATTCTGACAAAGATGAATATAAATACTATGATGATGATAGAACTCACGAAGCTATATTATATGTCTTTATTCCATTGTTGGACAATGAACCTTGTCCTTCTTTAGATGAAGCCAATTATCTTAATCATAATATTAAACCAATAGGGTTACAAGCGTTTCCAAGACCTGGTGTACAAGAAGGATATGGCTTGCATATTCCTAAAAATGAGAGTACGAAAAGCTATATGTACCGTTTTACTTTTACCAGCAAAGATTCTAAGAAGTATTACGATATGTTTAAATACGGAGAGTTGTTGTGGGTTAAAGATGCTCTTATTGATAAGACAAAACAAATAGCCCAAATGAATGTGTTCTCATATAGCGTATTTACTGAAACGTTCAGGTTTTTTCGCCCGAAAGGCTATTCTGCTACCAAGATGAAAAAGGAAGTGTCGGATTACATTACTCTTAAAACGAGAGTTGATGACATGGTATTTGATGATAAAGAAAAAAAAGCGATTGTAAATGACTGGAATAGCACAATTGGACCAGACATGGCCTCTAAAATTTACAGGAAGAATTGGTTTGAACATGATGGCGTTGACGATGGTTTATCTGATGGAAAAATCCAGGGAATCCGAAATAGGCAAGATTATCGAACTCTTAAGAGGATTTCTCATGAACAACTAATAGGATTTGTTGCGTGTCCTGACAATTTGGAAGGAGCAGAATGGAAAAACTATACAAATAAACCAAGGCCTTCTAATTCTGAAAGAAAAATTCAAAAAGGTTGGCAAAAGGTACCAGCATCAATGGAAGAATATTATGGAAAGCCATATCTGACAAAGAAGGATTGGTATATCAAAATTTGATGTTATATATTCTATGGATGTAGGCACTCAAATTAGGGCTTAAATTAGAAACAAGTATCTTCGCTGTTGATTTTTAAACTACATTTTACTTATGAAAGCTAGTATCAAGACTTTTCCATGCAAAGATGGAGATTGTATATTTATGAATTTGGAAGGAACAGAGTATAATGAATCATATAACATTATGATAGATTGTGGCTGTCTAACTGATAGTATAGCTGATTATATAACCAACAAGTTGAACAAAAGAGTAGATTTGTTAATTGCTACCCATATAGATAGTGACCATATAGACGGCATTACAGCCATGTTGCATGATAAACGACTCTCGGACTTGCAAATTCATAAGATAATATATAACTGCTATCAGGGATATTTTCTAAAAGAACGGCAACCTCTTACTAAGACAATATCCGAAAAAATGAATTTGATAGCAGATATTGTAGGGGAAAATGAATGTACGAACATCGGTATTAAAAGTTCTGTTAGTCTTGGTGCTACCATAAGTAAAAATGTAGGGTTGAAAAGTATCTGGAATGATGTGGCTATAACAGAAAATACAGAACCGTTGTTTTTGGGAGAGAAATGGGGTACATTATATTTCCTTGCTCCAACAAAAACGGCATTGGACAGACTTTATCGTAAGTTAAGGCAAGAATATGCATCTGTTACTGGTTGTAAAATACCAGATGTACCATATGATAATTGGGAAACAATGATAGAACTCTTGACGAAATTGGAAGGATGCAGAAAACGTCCATTTTACGGAAGGAAAATAGGTTCTGTTGGTGGTATTGATGAAGGGTTGTTATTGGATGCTAAGAATGAAGAATGCCAGGAAGGTAGTCTTAGTGAAGCTAATAAGGCTTCATTGGCTTTTGTATGGGAATGCAATGAACATCGTGTATTGTTCATGGGAGATGCACTTTGTTCGACAGTTGTGAAAAATTTGATAAAGCGATATGGTGATGGTAAACATATTTTTGATGCTATAAAGATAGCGCATCATGGCAGTAAGTATAATACAAGTAGTGACTTCTGTGATAATGTTGACTCTCACACCTATTTTCTTACAGGAGGAAGTGAAAGCGTTGGACATGATATTGAGTGTCTCTCAAAACTATTGATAAGGAGGAATGCTGATAGCTTTCATCGTCAGCTCCGTTATAATGTAAGTACAAATATCTTGAAAGATTTTAAAAGTGATGTCGCCAAAGGCATTCGTAGAAAATATAACTTCGATTTGGTGGACGATACTGATATAAATATACCTCAGTATGAGTTTGAATATTAATATAGACAAGTATGGAAATATGGCTGTGGTTCCTATACGTTGTGGAAATATTACAGGTACAGCGTTTTTTGTAAGTGATGATTTATTGCTTACAGCTACCCATGTGATCAGTTCATGCATAGACGATGCAGAGAAATACAATATAAAAGTCTATATTATGGACGAATGGGTGGAGTGTGATATTGCCTATAATTTTTTGCCAGCAGATGTTGTATTATTACGTTGTTCAAAAGCCAATAATGGTGGCTATAAGTTGAACTTGCTTGTCTCTGACTGTCCAGAAGGCGAAGAACTAAAAATAGTCGGTTTCCCACAGGAAATAGGCAATGGTGTAGATTATTTTGGGGTAGACATACGAAATTCAAGGCATCTAAAGAAAAACGGTGAAGATGATATCAGTCGTGGATTCAATGTTGTAGTCATAAGAACAGATGAATTAGGGTTTGCGTCATATTGTGGTTTCTCCGGTTCTCCAGTGCTGAATGTCAATGGAGAGGTTGTAGGTATTGCTACAGATCAATTTTATAATACGTTAGGTTACACGTCTGTAAAAATCATTAATGGTATACGTCCTTTTGAAAATTTTGGAATATCTATTTATTCTGATTGTAGAGACATGTCGCCATTTGGCTTAGGTACCGCATGGGCATTCTCAAGTGATAAAATCAAGAATGCAGGTGACCGATATTCGCCCCAAACCCATGTAAACAATGACACAAAAGAAGAAATGTTAAGGAGTTTCTGTTGTATTGGGGTTGAAGAAAAAAGGACACAGCTATACGAATTATGTCAAAATGTATATGAGAGGGCTGATGGTAAACTAAAAAGTTATCTTTCAGATAAAACAAATGGAAGTGATAATGAATTCCAGTTATTCTTGAAAAATAGGTTTGTTACTTATGATTTAAAAACAGAATTGGAAATACTTCTATATACAGAAGATGAAGGTTCAGGAGAACGGATTTTGTTAAATCCATTGCGTAAAGATATTGAAAAAGCATTCAATTTAAGTCAGGACGTATTGAATGATCAAATTTATGAGAGTGTTCAATTTCTTTATGTTTATGGAAATGCAGGACAAGGAAAAACTCATTCGCTGTGTAGACTTATAGATGAATTTCATAGTCAATGCGCTTTTTACTTGTTCTATGGAACGGACTTTAGTGACAAGCACCCCATAGAAACTATCTTGGCTTCATTACGATGGAAACCTGATTCCTTTGAGAAACTGGATCAATATGTAAAATCCAAAGAACAGTATGCTATATTTATTATAGATGCGGTTAATGAAGGAGTAGGTACTAATTATTGGTTAAATAATTTATCATCGTTAGTCACGGAGATTAAGAAATATGACAGAATAAAGCTGATATTGTCATTCAGAACGATGGCATCAACAGATATTCTTGAAAAACAGTTGAAAACAGAATGGGAGAAATTAGAGATAAACGGATTTGAAAACTCCAAAGAAGCGATACAGAGACATTTTGACTACCATGGCATTCAAGAAAATGCAGACATGACTGTTGCCATTCCTGATTTTCATAGTCCTTTATTCCTAAAAATATTCTGCGAGGTTTATTACGATATTCCACGTATTGATATGCATGAGTATAAGCGCACAGACATATATCGTGCTTTTCTGAATAAACGCAACCGAAACATTTGCCTGCAAGTTGATGAGGATGTAGAAAGACAAATAACAAGTAAATACATAGAGACACTAGCGAAAGTTTCCGTCAATGAAAATTATTGCATGGATGTACCTCGTGAAAGGGCAAGGAAAATAGCCGACAGTATCTGTAGGTATCGACTATGGAGCCGTAACCTGATGAATGTTCTGTTGAAAGAAAACTTATTAAAGGAGTATAGTATTGCACAATGGTTCGTTAAAATTTGAGATAACGGCTAAGCGGCTTTACGCTGCCAGCCAA